>MCHG01000206.1_pt1 | contig 28401 bp, 18 predicted proteins | sample 787351 | NCBI WGS metagenome assembly MCHG01 (sample SAMN05430296, study PRJNA330682) | permafrost metagenome | biome: Cold desert; feature: permafrost; material: soil; isolation source: enrichment culture inoculated with soil incubated with H2/CO2 at 20 degrees... ... | reverse complement strand
GGCAGGATTCCCGGCAAATCGGCCATCCTTGGCCGTTGCCGGCGGGAAACATCCTTGTTTCCTGTCCTGCCGATGAAAGTGGATTAAAGCCGAGTTTGGCTACGACGACCGCAAAGGCGTCGGAGCGTGTGAGCGCGGCCCCTCTGGGCTGGGGTCGACGGAGAGGAACGGGGGACTGCTCTGTTTCCAGCGTTGCTGGAAAGGCGGGAGAAGTGGCATGCGCGCGTGGCATGGGGACGTTTCGTTTGCCATATGGGACGTTTAAGTAGGGTCTAGGGTTCGCGTCACACCTCCTCGAGCCATGCTGTCGTATTGCCAAACTAGGGCTTTAATCCTTTCTTGCAAGAGGGCAGGGCGAAACACATGTGTTTCGGCAAATCGGCCATCCGTGGCCAGTTGCCGGCGGGAAATGTCCTTGTTTCCCGCCCTGCCAATGAAAGAGGATTAAAGTCAAGTATGGCTACGACGACCGCATAGGCGTCGGAGCGTGTGATCGTGGACCCTCTAGGCTAAGGAACGACGGGGTTTGGAGACAAGACAGGCATACATAAGTATAGATTTAGGAGGAAGTATCTTTGGTTAAGATCGTGGAATGTATACCAAACATTAGCGAGGGCAGAAGATTAGAGGTTATAGAGGAAATCCTGGCTGAAGTGAGACAGGTCGCGGGGGTAACTTTATTGGATTATTCTAGTAATGCGGATCATAATCGGACGGTTATTAGCATGATTGGTGAGCCTGAAAGGGTAGTTGAAGCTGCTTGGAAGCTTATCGTAAAAGCGGCTGAGAAGATTGATCTGGATCAGCACCAAGGGGAACATCCACGGATGGGGGCAACAGATGTCGTTCCGTTCGTTCCAATACGGGGGATGGAGATGGAAGAATGTGTTGATCTAGCGAAGGCCTTAGGGGAGCGTGTTGGACGGGAACTGCTAATTCCGGTCTATCTGTATGAGAAGGCGGCGACTAGGCCTGAGCGTCGCAATTTAGCTGAGGTACGCAGAGGGCAATATGAAGGGCTGAAAGAGAGTGTTATGACTCCTGAGCGGGCTCCAGATTATGGGCCCAGCCGATTAGGGAAAGCTGGAGCGATTGCCATAGGAGCTCGACCGCCTCTTGTTGCCTTTAATGTGAACCTGGGAACGACAAATCTAGAGATTGGCAAAGCGATTGCCAAAGGGATCCGTGGAAGCTCGGGAGGATTTGTCAATATTAAGGCTTTAGCGATTGATCTTTCTGAGCAAGGGCTTGTACAGATCTCGATGAATATGGTAGATACCCAAGGAACGCCCTTGTATCGGGCTCTGGAATTCATAAAGACAGAGGCAGCTCATTTTGGAGTGCCTATTGTCGGTAGTGAAATCGTGGGGCTTGTTCCGCTGGACGCCATGATGGATGTTGCAACCTACTATTTAGGGGTGCATGATTTCTCTAGTGAGCAGATTTTGGAGAAGCGGGTGTTTAATTTTTAAGAGGGTCGCGAGACACGTCCTCGGCCATGCGGTTGTCGTGGGAGGGTCGCGAGATACTTCGTTCAGCCACGCGCTTGTCGTGTCAAACTAGGGCTCAAGTGTCGTATGCAAGTAGAGGGGTTCCTGGCAAATCAATAATGACATCCGACGACCATGGATGGTCTAGTGTCACCGGAGCCATGGATGGCGGGAGGGGACCTTGTCTGGTTGCCAGCCTCGGACGTCCTGTCCTCGGCCCCTCCATGAAAGAACACTTCCGCCGAGTTTGTCTACGACTCGCGCATAGGCTTCGCGCTGTATCTCGTGACCCTCTGGTAAGAAGATAAAGAGGCTAAGAGCCGAGTTTGGCTACGACGACCGCAAAGGCGTCGTAGCGTGTGATCGCGGACCCTCTGGCTTGGGTCGACGGAGGTTAGGAGCGACGGAGAAGACCGTTGCGCTGTTTGCGTTTATATACGCAAAGGCGCTTGGTGTGCGATCGGGGTCTCGCCCGCGACCCGCCCCGACCTGAGCTCGGGACGCAGTGTGACACGAGCGCGACGTCTTTACGAAAGCAGCTTAGCAAACTTCCGTGTAAGCGACCCCAGACACGGGGCTGAGCACAGGACGTGCGAAGCCGCCAACTGAGCCAAGGATGGCGAATTTGGTGGGAACCCCGCTCCCCCTTTAGGAGCTTACACGGTTAGTTTGCTCTGCATCGTAAGCACCGAGCGCTGTGTTACACAAGGCTCTGAAGGCGTCGGAGCGTGTGATCGCGGACCCTCTGGCTTGTGGGTCGACGGAGGTTAGGAGCGACGGAGAAGACCGTGGCGCTGTTTGCGTTTATATACGCAAAGGCCCTGAGAGTGGAAGCATTTTTACTTTTAAGGAGATGATTTTATGTATGCGGATCTTTTGATCCATTCAGCCCAGATGATGGCGACGATGAAGGGATTCTCTGAAGGTCCGGCCTGTGGAGAGAATATGTCCAAGATTGGCTTGATAGAAGATGGTGCCGTCGCCATTCTCGAGGGAAAAATCGTAGCGGTTGGGACTACGGCGGAAGTTCAGGGTGGTGGCTGGGTAGGGCCTGAAACAAGGCAGATTAGCGCTGTGAATAAGGTTGTTACTCCTGGCTTTGTCGATCCTCATACACACGTTCTCTATGCTGGTTCTCGAGAAAATGAATTATCCTTAAAAATTAAGGGAGTTCCCTATCTCGAGATACTAAAACAGGGTGGGGGTATTCTTTCGACGGTTCGAAGTACGAAGCAGGCAACGGACGAGGAGGTTAAGGCGCAAACAGGCCGCAGACTTCAGACGATGCTTAGTCATGGAACGACGACGGTTGAGGTGAAGAGTGGGTATGGATTGACGATTGAGGAAGAAATACGGTCGTTGCGTCTCATTAGAGAATTAGGGAGTGAGCAGGTACTTGACCTAGTGCCAACGTTTATGGGAGCACATGCGGTTCCACCGGGCTATAGCGAAGAAGAGTTTACAAACTATATTATTAAAGATATGTTGCCAAAAATTGCTGTTGAGGGTCTCGCGGAGTTCTGTGATGTTTTTTGTGAGCCTGGAGTTTTTAGTGTTGTTTCCAGCGAGCGGATTTTGGTCAAAGCTAAGCAACTAAATTTCAAGTTAAAAATCCATGCAGATGAATTGGCTTCATCAGCAGGAGGCGCAGAGTTAGCAGCAAAAATGGGTGTCATTAGTGCTGAACATTTGCTTCAAGCCTCGGATGAAGGGATTTCTGCTCTGGCGAAACAAGGCGTGATTGCGGTACTGCTGCCCGCGACTTCGTTTAACCTCGCTAAAAATTCCTATGCTAGAGCAAGAAGGATGATTGGCGCAGGGGTGCCTGTAGCGCTGGCAACCGATTCTAATCCAGGATCATCTCCTACGGAATCCATGCCCCTGGTCTTGACGCTTGCTTGTCTCTACCTTCGGCTTACCCCAGAGGAAGCCTTAACCGCAGTAACTATCAATGCGGCTCATGCTATCGGCAGAGCTGATCAGGTAGGCAGTTTAGAAGTTGGGAAACAGGGAGATGTTCTTCTTCTGGATATTCCGAACCTGAATTATTTGCCGTATCATTTCGGCAGTAACCCTGTGGGAACGGTTATTAAACGGGGTAAAGTGGTTTGGGAGGCTTAAGCTAATAAGTGTATAATAAGAAATTTAAAGCTTATTTTGAATATAATAAGCTTATTCTGTTGAAAAATAATTAAAATGCATAACTATACAAATTTACGACAAAATCATACTTTATTCGTTATTGATGTTACTTCAGTAATAGATTACTATAGGCTAGGGAAGCATCAACAATAATGAAATGAGGTTTTAGCAAGTGAAACGATCCGAGGATGAAGAAATAGAAAAATTGAGACTACTTATGCAAGAAGCAGCTTCCGATAAAGACCTTACAGATCAAAGAGTCGTACGTCTGAGCGAAAAATTAGATCGTTTAATTTACGAATTTTATAAAGCCGAAACAAAGGTTCATCGTCCTGCCATGTGACTTAATGGGCCTGAGTATAGGGGATAAGTAGGCATACTCGAAACTGAATGTAAAATTAGAATCTAGGCTGAAACTAACCGTTTTCGGCCTTTTTTCTATCTGGAGGCAATTCTACTTCTGTGTTGCATTAGGATTTAAGCTTGGGTAACAATGGAGCAAAGACGAGTCCGGAAAGGATAAGGAGCATCCCCAAACCTAGGGTTTTTAGGTCGGTAAGGCCAGATTTGAGAACCCAGATGGAATAGCCAGCGGCGAGGGCTGCAATGAGGCCTTCTCTAAATCGTTTGGAGGGGCTGACATTCTCGTAACTTTCTCCCTTAAGGGTAAGCACTAAGGAATAAATACCTGAAAATAAATACGGAACCAGATTAGCGAGGGTGGCAATAACTATCATGGTGTTAAAGGCGTTGGCGATGGAATCAGCTAAGGTAGAGATTAAGAATACTTGAGTTAATCCATTGGTGATCCAGGCGGCCCGTAAGGGGGCGCCATTTTTGTTTTCTTTGACAAACCAGTGAGGAAAGAGATTGAGCTTTGCAGATTGATAAGGAACTTCAACACTCAATAAAATCCAGCCTACTGCTGCTCCTGCCATGGATAAAACGCCTAAGGCGGCCATGACGAAGGAGCCTGTGGGGCCAATAATATTTGTGAGAACATCGACGAGTGGTTTGTCGGTGGTCATCAGTTGTTGTTGAGGTAGGGCACCCATGGCAAAGATTGTAATCAGCAAATAGATAACTAAACTAATCAACAGTCCTACGATGGTTGCGCGTTTAACATCTTGAAGGTTTTTGGCTCGGCCTGATAGCCAGACAGCAGATTCAATTCCGATGAAGGCCCACAAGGTAAGCAGTGCACCTCGGTTCATTTGTTCATAAAGGCCTAGGCGTTCACCAGTCTCGAGTGTTTTTTCTGCTACAAAAGGGTGTAAATATTGAGTTTGGAAAATAATTAAGACTACTGTGATGAAAAAGATAAAGCCTATAATTTTGGCAACGGTTGCTACAAAATTAATTTTGCTAACCGCATAAGTTCCACGGTACATTAAAAAGTGTATTATCCAGAGTATGGCAGACGAAATGATAAAGGTCAGGAAGTTTCCTAGTAGAAGATCAAAGGAACCGATGTTAACCATAAGTTGTTTGCTTTGAATTACCGGAAGGAAATACGTAAGATACCCAATCAGAGTAATTAAAACAGCCGCATTTCCAGGGGAGTTAGACGTCCAATAACCCCAGGAAATTTCAAAGCCCACAATTTGCCCGAGTTTCGTCTTTCTGTTAAACAATTCACGGGCGTAACTGGGAGGGCCACCTATTAAGTCCGGTTTGCGGTCTGATAATTGCCCAAAAACAAGCGCAAGCATGAGAACACCGAAGCCTGTTAAGAGCCAGGCGAGCATGGCTCCAGCTGGTGATGCGACATTGGCCAAAGATTGAGGAAGCATGAAGATGGCGGAACCGACCATGTTGCCGGCAACTAAAGCGGTGAGTAGCCAAAAACCTAATTTCTTGTCTCCCATATTGATAACTCCCCTGCCATAATATTTAATAACAGAAATTAGCTTTCCCAATTCATATTAAAAAATGACAAGGTGCTAGAAAGATAGCATAAAGCAAGACTAATAGAGGTCGTGACGTTTTGATCTCGAAATGGTATTATAATTAAGTTAAGGAAAATTTATATTATCATTAGTTGAGAATTCAATCCAAATCAAGATTCACATAGATGGTTTTCAAACGCGAAGATATTATGGAATAGGACTAGCTGAAAAAAGGGAGATACGCATTATGGATTATTATAATTTTTTAGCGCGTCTAAAAAAAGAGCTGGTGGTCACTTTAGGCTGTACTGAACCTATTGCGATCGCTTTTGCGGCCGCCCTCGCTAAAAATCATGTCAAGGGAGAGATAGTAACGTCCGTGAGAGTTTTAGCGAGTGCTAACGTTCTGAAAAATGCGATGGCGGTAGTCATTCCTGGTACCCAAAGCAGTGGGGTAAATTTAGCGGCAGCCCTTGGTGTGGTTGCTGGAGATTTTTCGAAAGGTCTGGAAGTGCTGGCAGGACTAACGCCGGAGGATGTAGAGAAAGCGAAGCGGATGATTGAAGATCAACGAGTTACAGTTGAGGTGGCTGAAACCTTAAAAAAACTGTACATAGAGGTGATCGTTGAAACCTCTCATTCTTATGCGAAAGTTATTGTCGTTGATGAACATACTAAGGTGGTCCTCATTGAAGTGGACGGAAGTACCATAATTAATACTCTTACGGAAGATAAGTCAAATGGGGGCGAAAACGGAGTAGGAAGCGAAATCAAGGGGAGTGGGAGGAACGAGGATTCGTTTATTACTTTAGACTCCATATGGGAGTTTGTGCAACATGTCGAGATCAAGGACCTCGATATTATAAAGAAGGCTATCGAACTCAATACAACCATTGGTTTAGAAGGATTAACGCATGAGTATGGGTTACAGGTGGGAAAAACAATTAAGGAAAGCATTCGTAAAGGGTTTCTAACGGACGATTTGATAACCTATGCCATGGCTTTGACAGCTGGGGCTTCTGATGCCAGAATGTCAGGGAGTTCGCTTCCTGTCATGAGTAATTCGGGGAGTGGCAATCAGGGGATTTCGGCGACTTTACCGGTTGTAGCCGTAGGAGAGAGATTGCAGGTATCAAATGAGCGCTTAATACGGGCAGTAACCTTAAGTAATTTAATTGCGATCTACATAAAATTACGGATAGGGCGACTTTCTGCTCTCTGTGGAGCTACAGCATCTGGGACGGGTGCAAGTTGTGGTATTACCTATTTGCTTGGAGGAGGAAAGGTGGAAATAAAGGCGGCGATTCAGAATATGCAGGGTAATACGGCGGGGATGTTCTGCGATGGAGCAAAGGTCGGCTGTGCCTTGAAATTATCGTCTTGTACCAATGCTGCTGTTATAGCCGCCCTGATGGCAATTAAGGGGATTGCTATTCAGGCAACAGATGGCATTATTGAAGACACTGCCGAACAAACTATCGAAAACCTTGGCCGTCTGGCCAATGAAGGTGTGCGTGAAGTAGATCGAGTGATTTTGGATATTATGGTCAATAAGGGAGGGTCCGCGAGACACGCTCCTCGGCCATGCGTTCGCCGTGCCAAACTAGGGCTTTAATCCTTTCTTGCTGGAGGGCAGGGTTCCCGGCAAATCGGCCATCCTTGGCCGTTGCCGGCGGGAAACATCCTTGTTTCCCGCCCTACCTATGAAAGCGGATTAAAGCCGAGTTTGGCTACGACGACCGCAAAGGCGTCGGAGCGTGTGATCGCGGACCCTCCGGGCTCGGGTCGCCGTTAGGTTTGGCACGATGGAGAAAACCGTGGCGCTGTTTGCGTTTATTAACGCAAAGGCGCTTTGTGTGCGATCGGGGTCCCGCCCCGCCCCGAGCCCGGGACGCTGTGTGACACGAGCGCGACGTCTTTACGAAAGCAGCTAAGCAAACTTCCGTGTAAGCACTCCCAACCAAGACGGTGCACATGAAATGTGCCGTCTATCCCCAAAGCTGGTCTATACGTCCCCCGTCTCCCGTCCTCCGTCCCAGGACCCAAGCCCGGGACGCAGTGTCACACAGCGCGACGTCTTTACGTAAGCAGCTAGCAAACTTACGTGTAAGCGACCCCAGACGCGGGGCTGAGCACAGGACGTGCGAAGCCGCCAACTGAGCCAAGGATGGCGAATTGGCGGGAACCCCGCTCCCCAGATCAAAAGCTTACACGGTTAGTTTGCTCTGCGTCGTATGATCCGAGCGCTGTGTGTCACAAGTCCCTGACTACAATATTAACCAACTTACCCGGAACCATGATCACTTTAACAATAGCCTTCCCTTCGGTAAATTCCAACACCTTGGGCTGGGCAAACGCCATTTTTTCCAAATCTGCCTTAGTAATATCAGCAGGCACAACAATTCGGTCTCGGACCTTACCATTCACCTGAAGAACAACCATCACTTCATCTTGGACTAGAGCGGCTTCATCCACGACGGGCCAAGGCTGTTTGTGAATGCTCTCGGTATGTCCGATTTCTCTCCAAAGTTCCTCTGTGATATGCGGAGCAAAGGGGGCGAGGAGTAATAGAATTGCTTCAACTGCCTCCCTACCTACCGCAGCATCCGCAGTAGGCTGTTCCTTATAGATGTACAAAGCGTTGACCCATTCCATGACAGTACTAATCGCCGTGTTGAAATTATTACGTGTCCCGATGTCGGTCGTCACATGCCCAATAGCCATATGAGTATGACGGCGCATATCTTTACTTATTGCATCCAGACTTGCCCAGTGGTCCGTTTGGCCCTTAGACGAGGCTGGGCGATTCAGAATTTCCTTGATAACAGGCTCATACTGGGCAACCAGACGCCAAACTCGGTTCAGAAAACGATAACACCCTTCAACCCCTTGATCACTCCACTCCAAGTCTCTCTCTGGAGGAGCAGCAAACAAGATAAATAGGCGAGCCGTGTCCGCCCCATAATTTCCAATGATCACCTCGGGGCTCACAACATTTCCCTTAGATTTAGACATTTTGGCTCCATCCATGCAAACCATACCTTGCGTAAGCAAGTTTTGGAACGGTTCATCCGCTTTCACGTACCCTAAATCCCGCAAAGCCTTAGTAAAGAAACGTGCATACAGAAGGTGTAGAATGGCATGCTCCACTCCTCCAACGTATTGATCCACGTTCATCCACTGATCTACTGCAGATTTAGTGAAAGGAACTTCCGTGTTACGTGGGTCAGTATAACGCAAAAAATACCACGAGGAACAAACAAACGTATCCATCGTATCCGTCTCGCGCCGCGCAACTCCCCCGCACTGAGGACACGTTGTTTCTGTGAACGACGCTGACGTGGCTAAAGGATTTTCCCCAGCCTTAAAGACAACATCTGCTGGAAGCAGAACGGGCAACTGCTCTTCAGGCACGGGTATTGTACCACAGGATTCACAATAAATAATCGGAATAGGAGTACCCCAATAACGTTGACGAGAAATGAGCCAGTCTCGCAGACGGAAGTTGACTTTTCGTTGACCCAGACCACGGCGCTCCGCTTCATCTGCAATCCGTTCTAAGCCCTCATTACTATCTAGTCCATCAAAGGAATCAGAATTAACCATGACCCCTTCTCCCGTGTAAGCCCCCTCGAGCGGTTGATCTTTAGCATCCGACCCACTCCCCGCAGGAACAATTACTGCACGGATCGCTAGCTTATACTTTGATGCAAATTCAAAGTCCCGTTCATCGTGAGCAGGCACGCCCATGACTGCGCCCGTTCCATATTCGAGAAGTACGTAGTTAGCAATCCAGATCGGCACTTTTTCTCCGCTCAGCGGATTAAGACAATACGACCCGATGAACAGCCCTTCTTTTTCGGCATCCGTAGAGGTTCGTGCGATTTCATTAAGCCCCTGCATCTTTTTAATGAACGCAGACACTTCCGCTTCATACTCTGTGCCACTGACCAGCTCTGTGACGAGGGGATGTTCTGGAGCTAAGACCACATAGCTCACCCCAAAAAGGGTGTCAACCCGAGTGGTATATACAGAGATCTTCTCTGGGCGCTCATCTAGCGGAAAACTGACTTCGACTCCTTCAGAACGACCGATCCAGTTGCGCTGCATGGTTTTTACCTTTTCAGGCCAGCCCGGCAACTTGTCCAGATCCTCAAGCAAAACATCCGCATAATCCGTGATTTTGAAAAACCACTGTTCCAAGACTTTCTTCGTTACAATGGAATCACAACGCTCACATGCTCCATCAACAACCTGCTCATTGGCAAGCACCGTGCTACAGGACGGACACCAGTTCACAGCAGCCTTTTTCTTATACACTAAACCATGCTTGTAGAACTCAATAAAAATCCACTGCGTCCATTTATAGTAGCCGGGGTGGCAGGTAGCCATCTCGCGATCCCAATCATAGGAAATTCCCATCTCTTTAAGCTGACGCCTCATATTGGCGATGTTTTTCCAGGTCCAGTCCGCCGGCGGGGTTTGGTGCTTAATCGCAGCATTTTCAGCTGGCAAGCCAAAGGAATCCCAACCGATAGGGTGTAGAACATTGTAGCCTTGCATTCGCTTATAACGAGCTATGACATCCGCTATGGAGTAATTACGCACATGCCCCATGTGCAGATCTCCGGAAGGATAAGGAAACATAGCCAAGGCATAATACTTTGGCTTTGAAGAAATCTCCTCCGTCTTATAGGCTTTGCTCTCCACCCAATGTTCTTGCCATTTCGGTTCAATCTTAGAAAACGAATACTTCTCTTGCATAAAGCCTGCCCCCTTAACAATTAATCTAGAATTTATTGATAAATAAAAGCAAGATACCAAAAAAAAGCAAAAGTCTCCCGTCCCTGAAGGGACGAGAGACTAAGCTCCCGTGGTACCACCCAATTTTAAAAGTGCTCACACGATTTTAACGGCTCGCGCCGGTGTTCATTGTAACCTGAACACAGCTCCAAGGCGAGTTCCAAAAGTACCCTATAACGGCTTTCACCTTAGTCACATTCAAGAAAATTGCAAAATATACATTGCATCTTTGACTCATATTTTCTTTCATATGCCTACGCCGTCTCTCTAAATGAGGATCCCTAAGTACTGCTCCCTATCATGGCATTTGCATTTTCATTTACATTCACGACTTTTGACTAAACAAGGTTAGGGTCGAACGAGACAACTCCAGCGTCTTTCCAGAGACGTTCAAGCTGATAAAATTCACGTTGATCAGGGGTCATCACATGAACGACTAAATCACCGCCACAATCCATCAAGACCCATTTAGCCGACGGCAATCCTTCAAGATGAAATACCGGAACGCCCATCTCGGGCAACTTTTCTTCCAAATGGTTAGTTATGGCTTTTACCTGAGTCGTCGTATTTCCCGTCACAATCAAGCAATAATCCGTAACCATAGATATCTCCTTTAAATTAAGCAGGGAAATATCGATGCCTTTTTTGTCTTCAACAATATCAACAACTTGTTTAAGCATTTTTTGATCCAGTTCCAACATTTTTCCTCCTTTGCAAATCCTCATAAGTCAATTGGGTTAAGGGATGAATTGGATTGTTTCTTTTTCTCAAGTATATCAAAGTGCGCTCAACACATTCTAACGTACCCTTTTCTAAATCATCATACAAGGAATTTCGCAAAATGTCCACTTCTGGAAAATCTCGGCTAGGTTCTGTCAAGTCAGCACTGTAGATGAGCATCTCCAAAGGAGACATTCCTGGTCGCCCTAACGTATGACTTGCAATAGCCGCCAAAACTTCAGTATCGTCAACCTTATAATAGTGTTCCAACCAATAAGCCGCAAGACGCCCATGTAACACAGCTGGATTCTGTTCATCTTCAGGATAGTGCAGCAAATCCCACCGCCGGGCTAAACTCACCTGATCCTTGATCGGGATCTCCTTTGCCAAATCATGCGCTAACCCAGCGCAACGAGCTTTCATAGGATCCAATCCATGATGACTTGCCAGCTTTTCAGCCCAATCCGCAACATCCAACGTATGTTTAAATCGCTCTTCCGAAAGGACGCGAGTTGCTAAATTTAACACATCTTCAGCCCGTAATTCCACTCTTATCCCCGCTCCCCTTTTATCTCTCTGCTTGGCTCTTCTATTATATTCATAACACTCTTCCAATGCAAAACTGGAAAGCGTCACTACTACTACTACTACTACTACTACTACTACCCATACACTTCTTTATAAGAAGTTTTTAACAAGCCATAATACAACCACAACTATAACTACTATCTTTATTATTCCGATCATTTATATCACTCCTTTAGTTTAATGCAATACGATTCTCAATTTCCTTCTTCAACCCACATCAACAACCGAGAGAGACCCCAACAACCATGCAGGGGGTCTCCCTTCAGTAAACAGGGTATCGATTTAAATTTGTTTTGGCTTAGCTTCATTAACAGTTAATGGTCGTCCACCATAATCCATGCCATTTAGCTCCTCAGCCATTCGGGCAGCATCCGCTTCTCCCACTTCGATAAATCCAAACCCCCGCGAGCGGCCAGTTTCACGATCGGTAATAATTCGACTGCTATCGACCTGTCCATAGGGAGTAAAGAATTCAGTGAGTTCCTCAGCTGTAGTATTCCATGGGAGATTCCCCACATAAAGTGTTGTTGACATAGTCATAGTCACCTCTTCAATTACATTGTTTCGTTCTGGTTCATCCAAGCGTTGAGAGTCCCATTTTCTACAGGTGGGGTGGTACTCCGTACTCAGCTTCGTTAGGGGTAGACCCCTCCAGCAAAGTCTTGATGTTCAACGTTAGTTGATCGAGTTCACCCACCGTTAATTGTAGTCCTCTAAAATCCATGCCATTTAGCTCTTCAGCCATATGGGCCGCATCCGCTTCTCCAACTTCGATAAAACCAAACCCTCGAGAGTGACCAGTTTCACGATCAATAATGATCCGACTACTTTCAACGTGTCCATAGGAGCCAAAGAATTCTCCAATTTCGTCTGGTGTACTATTCCATGGGATATTCCCTACATAAAGTGTTGTTGACATAGTCATAGTCACCTCTTTGAATTGATTCATTTGTCATTTGTAGTATGATCAAATCCAAAGAGACTATACAACCATAATTCTGTAATTCATTAAGAATTCTAAACTAGAAAATTCTTGATTCAATCGTGAGACTCCCACTTCTTCAAGTGGGAGTGGTCCCGGTGCTCAGCCTCTGTGGGGTAGACTTCCCCTACCGAAGTCTCAATGTTCAACTTTAGTTGAACGAGTTCACTAATCTAAGTAAAGCCCGTGTTCTTGAATAAAAAGACGAACGGGCTCGGGCAAAAGGTAACGAATCGGATACCCCCGCTTAACCCTTGATCGAATATCTGTTGAGGAAATCGCTAAAGCGGGCACTTCCATGTAATGAATCTTCCCCTGAGTTTCCGGGTGCTCTTGTTGCACTTTAAGGAGAAAATCGCTCGCATCAAAACCCGGACGTGCCGCCCCAATAAACTCAGTCATCATTAAAATTTCTTCCACTTCACGCCAGGAAAAAATCTCACGAAGAACATCGGATCCCGTGATGAAATATAGTTCATGGTTCGGCCAAATACCACGCAAGGCGCGTAATGTATCCACAGTATAGGAGGGCCCTTTTCTCTCAAGCTCGAGAGGAGAAATCCCAAACGCGGGGTTATCTTGAATGGCGCGTTCAATCATCTCGTAACGCAATCCTGCGTCTGTGATGTCGCTTCTATCTTTATGAGGCGGCGTACCAGAAGGTATGAACAGCACTTTATTTAGTTTAAACTTACTGCGGGCCATTTCTGCACCAACCAAATGCCCAAAATGAATTGGGTCAAAAGTTCCGCCCATAATCCCCAACCTGCCCACTTTTCCTTTTAGGTCATCACTCATTATTTCTTCTCCATAACCTAAAGTTGCTCAACAATCTCTGATAGTTTATAGCCTTATTCATAATTCGCTTCAACAAGCAACTTCATTAAAATTAGAGATAAGTGAACGCTTTCTTCATTTTAGCAGTTCATACACTGATATGATGGCCAGCTTAATGGTCATATCTATCAGCATAAATTTCTAACATTATTGGGTATTGTAACACAGCACGTGTAGATTAACCATAAAGTGAAGAAAACTTGCCTAACGCCAGCATACAGGCACTGGTTAAGGACTCGAACAGGACATTCAAGATTAGAGCCCCACGCCAAGGGCTCTATCTTTGTCTAATACTTCTTAGCTTTTTTCATCATCATCTCTTGATATTGGTCTAAGACATCATCCAGCTCTTGACTTGTAGCTATGACTCCTGGATCCGTATAGGTCCTTCCCTCTTTTGCCTTAATCATGTTTAGTCGTAATTCTTCGATTCGGTTTATTAATTCTTCGATTTCAGACATACTATCCCTCCGTTAATTTTTATTTGGGGATTAGTGCGCCAAAAAAGTAAGTCCCCGGCAAAACCGGAGACTCTATATAATATTTTATGGTTGAGGGCGGAGAATAAACAAAAAGGGTAGAGCTTATAACAGCCCTCCCTCAATATTTTTTTTACTCATTAACTCCAGTTCAACCTAGACCCGGTTATTGGATGACGTCTCCGTTTAAAACTATGAGAACCTTCACTTTGATACATTTCGTTACAAAACTCATAATTTATAAAAAACAGTCCAATCAAACATTAAAACGCTACCTAGTCTTTTAGCAGTTTTAACACCAGGGTTTTTGTTGCCTGACTCTAATTCTGCATAATATGATCTACTTATTCCTGCTTTATTTGCAACTTGTTGCTGCGTAAAATCCCCGCGGTATTTTATTAGCCACAGCCTCGTCTTGCCAAATTCAGCCACAATCCCCCCCCTTTATCTCGTCGCGTAACGCGACCTATATTTATTATAATAATACAGTCGCATTTCGCGACTGTCAATACTTTTTGTTGAGATTCGCGACATTTATTTTAATTGTCGCTTATTGCGACTATACTATATAGGAAAGGAGGTATGTCCGTAATGTTGGGGAAAAGGCTACTATATTTAAGAAATAAGCGCCAACTTACCCAAGAGGAACTTGCAAAAATATTTTGTATGTCCCGAAGTACGTATGCACAGTATGAAGTAGATAGACGTAAACCAGATTATGATACTCTTCAAAGAATTGCGGATTATTTTGAAGTTTCTACTGATTTCTTATTAGGACGTACAGATGATTCTGTAATGGAAAAATGTAATTTTCCAAGCAGGCTAAAAATGATACGTGAATTAAATGGTATCTCACTAAAACAATTAGCCGAAAATCTTAACGTATCTCAAGCCGAAGTATTACAGTTTGAAATAGGCGGAAAATATCCTGACCCCTCTACTTTAAAAGTATTGGCAGACAACCTCAACTGTTCTGTTGAATATCTACTCGGACGAATCACTAATCCAAGGCCTTATTTGCTTGAAAGTCAACAAGATTACAATACTCTAGACGCCCACCATTCAGACAATCCGATGGAAGATCTACCAGAGGAAGCGAGAAAATCCCTTGAAGAATTCAAAGAATTCATTCTAAGAAAATACCGCAAAGGCGATTAATAGCAACCATCCTATGCCTATTAAAATTAGAGCATTTCGTTACAATAAAGGACACAAAGGTTTCAAGACGAAATAATATTCTTAGAATTACTGTATTAGAGTCTAACTAAAAAGGCTTGCTGCCAAATGCCAGCAAGCCTTTTTTAGTTAGACTTTCTAGATCTTTAGTTAAAATCCTCTGAAATCCATCGAAAAATCTTAGACTATTTTAGTCGTCCACTCCTCAAGATTCCACACATTAGTCACCCAATCTTCATAGAATTCAGGTTCATGAGAAACGACGATCACGGTCCCTCTATATTCGGTAATCGCTCTCTTTAGCTCTTCCTTAGCATCCACATCCAAATGATTGGTCGGCTCATCGAGCACCAACCAGTTTACATCCTTCAGCATCAGCTTACAGAGTCGCACTTTAGCGTTTTCTCCCCCGCTTAAGACCATCATCTTACTGGAGATGTGTTCCTTGGTCAAACCACACTTTGCCAGGGCACTACGCACTTCAGAATTTGAGAGACCCGGATATTCGCCCCAGACTTCATCTAATGCGGTGTTATAATTCTTGTGAGCGGATTCTTGCTCAAAATAACCTGGGAAGAGGAAATCTCCGAGCTCAACCTCTCCCGACACTGGCGGAATGAATCCAAGCAAGGTCTTTAACAAAGTGGATTTACCCAAGCCGTTAACCCCACGGATAGCCACCTTTTGACCGCGTTCCAGCCTCAAATTCAGAGGGCGTGTCAACGGTTCGTCATAACCCAGCACGATATCTCTCGCTTCAAAAATCAACTTGCTCGGTGTCCGCGCTTCTGTAAACCTAAACTTAGGTTGGATTTTCTCACGTGGCTTATCCAGCATTTCCATCTTTTCTAACTGCTTCTGTCGGCTCTTTGCCCGTCCAGTCGTTGAAAATCTCGCCTTGTTCTTCGCAATAAAGTCTTCCATACGGTCCACTTCTTTTTGCTGTTTATCATAGGCTTTAATTTCCTGAACCTTTTGGGTTTCAAAAAGCGCCATAAATTCTTCATAGTTACCAGTATAACGAGTTAAGCCAGCATTCTCCACATGATAAATCAGGTTGACCACAGAATTCAAAAAGGACACATCGTGGGAAACGAGAATAAATGCATTTTCATACTGATTGAGATAGCGCTTCAACCACTCGATATGATCGACATCCAAAAAGTTCGTGGGCTCATCCAAGATCAAAATGCTGGGGTTTTGAAGTAAGAGTTTCGTCAGTAAAACCTTGGTACGTTGCCCCCCGCTTAAATCCTCGACATCTTTGTCCAGCCCTACTTCTCCGAGTCCTAGACCGTTGGCGATCTCTTCAACTTTCGCATCGATCATGTAAAAGCCATTGTGCTCGAGGATGCTCTGAATCTCTCCTACATCGTCCAAGAGTTTATTCATTTCGCTTTCCGAAACACTACCCATTCGATCATAGATCTCAAGCGTCTCCGCTTCCAGATCGAACATGCCTTGAAACGCCTCTTTGAGAACGTCCCGGATCGTCTTCCCTCTGGTCAGAACTGAATGTTGATCTAAATAACCAACAGTCACTCGGCTTGACCATTCGACCTTACCTTTGTCAGGCATGAGCTTTCCTGTAATAATATCAAGAAAGGTTGATTTCCCTTCCCCGTTCGCCCCCACTAAGCCAACGTGCTCCCCTTTTAGTAAGCGAAAGCTAACATCCTCTAAAATTCTCCGTCCACCAAAACCATGGCTAACGCTTTCTACATTTAAAATACTCATATGACAGTTTTTCTCCCCTTAAATAACTTCTATATTAAAGAAAACTAGGCAGGCGCTTACTTATCAAACATACCGCCAACTTTGCGTCGCTTAATGCCCTTACGTCTCTCCCCAATTTTTTGCGTGGCTTTAGAGGGTCCTCCTTGTTGAGAACTCTTCAGCCTTTTCTCCTCTAATACTCTTTTCATCGCGTCAAGCGTCTTGTCATCCATATAAATTCTGCCTCCTAAATTTTAAGAAAACTCTGTAAGGGCAATTCATGAATCGCCCCAGCGTTAAGTTCTTAGTTCATTTGTTTTGTTCTATTTTTTCCGCTAGTTCATTTAAATGCGTCCAACGGTCAAGCATATCGTCCAGTTTTTCCTCGAGAGTTTTTTGAATTTCAACCAACTCAGTTAGTTTTCCAAAATCACTACCCATATCATTCATAAGTTGATTATTTTTCTGCAGTTCCTCTTCCGCCTGGGCAATTTGAGCGTCGATTTGCTCATAGGCTTGTTGCTCTTTAAAGGTCATTTTAAGCGGGCGCTCTTTCTTCCGCTCTGGAAGTTCTTCCGTTCGCGGTGGTGCGTTCTCAGACCTAAACGATTTTGCCAGCGAAGCTAAACCAATAGCTTGCTCTTCCTCTTGTTTTGCCGCATAGACCTGTTCCACATAATCTGAGTAATTTCCTTCGTACGACTGAATTTTACCCTCACCCTGGAAGGAGAAAATCTTATTCGTAATTCTATCCAGAAAATATCGATCATGAGAAACCGCAATAACTGCGCCCGGGAATTCATCGAGATAACCTTCTAAAATAGTCAACGTCTGAATATCCAAATCATTGGTCGGCTCATCTAACAAGAGGACATTGGGAGCCCCCATTAAGATCCGCAATAGATAAAGTCTTCGCTTTTCCCCACCGGAGAGTTTACCAATCTGTGTCCATTGAGCAGCGGCAGGAAATAAGAAGCGCTCCAGCATTTGAGATGCAGTAATAGTGCCACCATCAGCCGTGGGAATCACTTCAGCCACCGCTTTGATCTCATCAATAACCCTAACGTCCGGATCCAAATACGTATTTTCCTGCGCAAAATAACCCATGTTCACCGTGGTGCCCATCTCTATACTCCCGCTATCCGGCAGCATTAAACCAGCGATCAAGTTTAGTAAGGTTGACTTACCGCTCCCATTGGGCCCGATAATTCCGATCCGATCATTTCTAAGTAGAATGTAATTGAAATCCTCGATCAGAACCCCTCGGTCCGGAAATCCTTTTTGCACATGACTACATTCCAGAATTTTCTTTCCTAAGCGGGACGCTCCTGCTGGCATCTCAATCTTGTCTAGGTATTCCGTCGGTTTATCGGCCTTAACCTGTTCAAAACGATCAATCCTCGCCTTTTGCTTGGTCGTACGAGCTCTGGCCCCCCTGCGCATCCAGGCAAGCTCATTGCGAAAAAGATTTTGGCGTTTTCTCTCAGTCGCCTCGACTTGCTCTTCTCGCTCCACTTTCAATTCTAAGAAACGACTATAGTTTCCAGGGTAAGGATAAAGCTTCCCCTGATCTAACTCGAATATTCGACCAACGACCCGATCGAGAAAATATCGATCGTGCGTAATCATGACCAAGGCACCTTTGCGTTTATTCAAGTACTGTTCGAGCCAATCCACGGTATCATTATCAATATGGTTCGTCGGCTCATCCAAGGTCAGAATATCAGTAGGATTGATGAGTGCACTTGCCAGTGCCACTCGTTTTCTCTGCCCGCCTGACAGGGTTCCGATCAGAGTATCAAAATTAGAAATCCCGAGCTTCGTCAGAATTGCTTTAGCATCACTTTCGAGCTGCCAAGCCTCCAGTTCATCCATCTGTTGCCCTAGTGCGATCAAAGCCTGTTGCAGCAGCGGTTGATCTGGGTCGTTATCAAGCTTTTCTGCGGCCACTTCATACTCCCTGAGCAACTTCATCACCGGGGAATTCCCCTTGAAAACCTGTTGTAAAACCGTAGCCTCATCTTCAAATTCAGGATTTTGAGGAAGATACTCAAGGTGAACATTATTTCCCATCGTGACTTTACCCGACTCCGGCCACTCTACACCTGCTAGAATTTTAAGCAAAGTAGACTTGCCAGTCCCGTTAACCCCAATGATCCCTATCTTCTCACCGTCGTCAATCCCGAATGAAATATCTTCAAAAAGTATCTTTTCTCCGTAACTTTTCGTCAGATTCTCAGCTGTCAAGATGTTCATGTTGGTTCCTCTTCCCTTACTAAAAAGCTGTAGAACAACTTATTATATCATAGATGAGCAAACAATGCGCAAACAAAAGTCCCATAGCAGGCGCTATAGGACTTCTTAATAGATATTCTTCTTAGCGTTCGGCGTTATTCCCCGCCACATTAAGCACATCCCATGCCTTAGAAAAAGGAGGTGAATAGCACAAATCTAGCATTCCCAGTTCTTTGGTGGTCATTTTTTTGAAGATGGCTGCAGCTAGCACATCGACTCGCAAAACTGCGCCCTTTTTGCCAATTACCTGTCCCCCGAGGAGAACTTGAGTTTCTGCCTCATAAATAAGTTTTACCGCGATATCCGCTTGACCAGGGTAATAACCCGTTTGATTTTGATCTGTAATGAAGACAGTCTTATATTTCAGACCCATTTTCTGTGCTTCGCCTTCAGACAAGCCTGTCTTTCCCGCTTCGAGATCCATGACTTTAACTGCCGCAGACCCTAAGGTACCTATGAAAGATGTTTTCTGGCCTGCTAGATTTTCTCCCACAATCCTCCCGAGTTTGTTCGCAGTCGTCGCGAGAGGAATATAGACATTTTCTTTCCTGATCAGATGATAGACTGTCGCACAGTCTCCAGCAGCATAAACATCTTTTAAGTTTGTTTCTCCAAACTCGTTGATGACAATAGCTCCATTTCTCAATAAAGCTATCCCGGTATCGCTTAAAAAAGTTGTTGACGGTCTAATACCCGTGGCTAGGATCACAATATCCGCTTTGTAGGTTCCCTTATCCGTGACAACATCTGTTACAGTTGTGGTTCCTTGAAATGCAAGAACTTTTTCTACAAGTTGCAACTGCACCCCTTGATTCGTCAACTCTTTTTCCATAATATCTGTAATCTCTTGATCAAAAGCCTCTGGTAATATCCTCGCATCAAGTTGGATAAGGCGAACACTTTTCCCTAGCTTAAGCATCGCCTCTACCAGCTCAAGCCCTATGAAACCAGCCCCGATAATAACAACTTCTTTATTTTTGGAACTCAAAGCAGCTTGTTTCAGATCAATCCCGTCATATATGGATTTCAAAGTAAAAACGTTCTTCAATTCTACATTTTGAATAGGGGGAATAATCGGGGTTGCCCCTGTGGCAATCATAAGTTTATCATAGCTGTCTACGCGCTCTTCCCCAGTAGTTATATTCTTCAAGGTGAGACGTTTGTTAGGGACATCCACTTGGACTGCTTCGTATAAGAGATTGACTTCAATGCCACTCTCTCGTGTTTTTTCAGCCGTTCGGGCTACCATATTATTGGGATCATCGAAGAAATCCCCCACAAAATAAGGAAGTCCGCAGGCACCAAAAGAAACGATATCGGATTTTTCATAGACAACCACCTGTACCTCTTTATCTACTCTTTTTGCTTTAGCTGCAGCACTCATACCAGCAGCATCTCCACCAATAATCACAATCTTCATAACGACTCTCCTTTTTTAGCATTTTTTCTGAAAGTTACCATGAATGCAGGGTCCGCGATCACACGCTCCGACGCCTATGGGGACTTGTGTGACACAGCGCTCGGTGCTTACGACGCAGAGCAAACTAACCGTGTAAGCTTCTGATCTGGGGAGCGGGGTTCCCGCCAATTCGCCATCCTTGGCTCAGTTGGCGGCTTCGCACGTCCTGTGCTCAGCCCCGCGTCTGGGGTCGCTTACACGTAAGTTTGCTAGCTGCTTACGTAAAGACGTCGCGCTGTGTGACACTGCGTCCCGGGCTTGGGTCCTGGGACGGAGGACGGGAGACGGGGGACGTATAGACCAGCTTTGGGGATAGACGGCACATTTCATGTGCACCGTCTTGGTTGGGAGTGCTTACACGGAAGTTTGCTTAGCTGCTTTCGTAAAGACGTCGCGCTCGTGTCACACAGCGTCCCGGGCTCGGGGCGGGGCGGGACCCCGATCGCACACAAAGCGCCTTTGCGTTAATAAACGCAAACAGCGCCACGGTTTTCTCCATCGTGCCAAACCTAACGGCGACCCGAGCCCGGAGGGTCCGCGATCACACGCTCCGACGCCTTTGCGGTCGTCGTAGCCAAACTCGGCTTTAATCCGCTTTCATAGGTAGGGCGGGAAACAAGGATGTTTCCCGCCGGCAACGGCCAAGGATGGCCGATTTGCCGGGAACCCTGCCCTCCAGCAAGAAAGGATTAAAGCCCTAGTTTGGCACGGCGAACGCATGGCCGAGGAGCGTGTCTCGCGGACCCTCCCTTATTGACCATAATATCCAAAATCACTCGATCTACTTCACGCACACCTTCATTGGCCAGACGGCCAAGGTTTTCGATAGTTTGTTCGGCAGTGTCTTCAATAATGCCATCTGTTGCCTGAATAGCAATCCCCTTAATTGCCATCAGGGCGGCTATAACAGCAGCATTGGTACAAGACGATAATTTCAAGGCACAGCCGACCTTTGCTCCATCGCAGAACATCCCCGCCGTATTACCCTGCATATTCTGAATCGCCGCCTTTATTTCCACCTTTCCTCCTCCAAGCAAATAGGTAATACCACAACTTGCACCCGTCCCAGATGCTGTAGCTCCACAGAGAGCAGAAAGTCGCCCTATCCGTAATTTTATGTAGATCGCAATTAAATTACTTAAGGTTACTGCCCGTATTAAGCGCTCATTTGATACCTGCAATCTCTCTCCTACGGCTACAACCGGTAAAGTCGCCGAAATCCCCTGATTGCCACTCCCCGAATTACTCATGACAGGAAGCGAACTCCCTGACATTCTGGCATCAGAAGCCCCAGCTGTCAAAGCCATGGCATAGGTTATCAAATCGTCCGTTAGAAACCCTTTACGAATGCTTTCCTTAATTGTTTTTCCCACCTGTAACCCATACTCATGCGTTAATCCTTCTAAACCAATGGTTGTATTGAGTTCGATAGCCTTCTTTATAATATCGAGGTCCTTGATCTCGACATGTTGCACAAACTCCCATATGGAGTCTAAAGTAATAAACGAATCCTCGTTCCTCCCACTCCCCTTGATTTCGCTTCCTACTCCGTTTTCGCCCCCATTTGACTTATCTTCCGTAAGAGTATTAATTATGGTACTTCCGTCCACTTCAATGAGGACCACCTTAGTATGTTCATCAACGACAATAACTTTCGCATAAGAATGAGAGGTTTCAACGATCACCTCTATGTACAGTTTTTTTAAGGTTTCAGCCACCTCAACTGTAACTCGTTGATCTTCAATCATCCGCTTCGCTTTCTCTACATCCTCCGGCGTTAGTCCTGCCAGCACTTCCAGACCTTTCGAAAAATCTCCAGCAACCACACCAAGGGCTGCCGCTAAATTTACCCCACTGCTTTGGGTACCAGGAATGACTACCGCCATCGCATTTTTCAGAACGTTAGCACTCGCTAAAACTCTCACGGACGTTACTATCTCTCCCTTGACATGATTTTTAGCGAGGGCGGCCGCAAAAGCGATCGCAATAGGTTCAGTACAGCCTAAAGTGACCACCAGCTCTTTTTTTAGACGCGCTAAAAAATTATAATAATCCATAATGCGTATCTCCCTTTTTTCAGCTAGTCCTATTCCATAATATCTTCGCGTTTGAAAACCATCTATGTGAATCTTGATTTGGATTGAATTCTCAACTAATGATAATATAAATTTTCCTTAACTTAATTATAATACCATTTCGAGATCAAAACGTCACGACCTCTATTAGTCTTGCTTTATGCTATCTTTCTAGCACCTTGTCATTTTTTAATATGAATTGGGAAAGCTAATTTCTGTTATTAAATATTATGGCAGGGGAGTTATCAATATGGGAGACAAGAAATTAGGTTTTTGGCTACTCACCGCTTTAGTTGCCGGCAACATGGTCGGTTCCGCCATCTTCATGCTTCCTCAATCTTTGGCCAATGTCGCATCACCAGCTGGAGCCATGCTCGCCTGGCTCTTAACAGGCTTCGGTGTTCTCATGCTTGCGCTTGTTTTTGGGCAATTATCAGACCGCAAACCGGACTTAATAGGTGGCCCTCCCAGTTACGCCCGTGAATTGTTTAACAGAAAGACGAAACTCGGGCAAATTGTGGGCTTTGAAATTTCCTGGGGTTATTGGACGTCTAACTCCCCTGGAAATGCGGCTGTTTTAATTACTCTGATTGGGTATCTTACGTATTTCCTTCCGGTAATTCAAAGCAAACAACTTATGGTTAACATCGGTTCCTTTGATCTTCTACTAGGAAACTTCCTGACCTTTATCATTTCGTCTGCCATACTCTGGATAATACACTTTTTAATGTACCGTGGAACTTATGCGGTTAGCAAAATTAATTTTGTAGCAACCGTTGCCAAAATTATAGGCTTTATCTTTTTCATCACAGTAGTCTTAATTATTTTCCAAACTCAATATTTACACCCTTTTGTAGCAGAAAAAACACTCGAGACTGGTGAACGCCTAGGCCTTTATGAACAAATGAACCGAGGTGCACTGCTTACCTTGTGGGCCTTCATCGGAATTGAATCTGCTGTCTGGCTATCAGGCCGAGCCAAAAACCTTCAAGATGTTAAACGCGCAACCATCGTAGGACTGTTGATTAGTTTAGTTATCTATTTGCTGATTACAATCTTTGCCATGGGTGCCCTACCTCAACAACAACTGATGACCACCGACAAACCACTCGTCGATGTTCTCACAAATATTATTGGCCCCACAGGCTCCTTCGTCATGGCCGCCTTAGGCGTTTTATCCATGGCAGGAGCAGCAGTAGGCTGGATTTTATTGAGTGTTGAAGTTCCTTATCAATCTGCAAAGCTCAATCTCTTTCCTCACTGGTTTGTCAAAGAAAACAAAAATGGCGCCCCCTTACGGGCCGCCTGGATCACCAATGGATTAACTCAAGTATTCTTAATCTCTACCTTAGCTGATTCCATCGCCAACGCCTTTAACACCATGATAGTTATTGCCACCCTCGCTAATCTGGTTCCGTATTTATTTTCAGGTATTTATTCCTTAGTGCTTACCCTTAAGGGAGAAAGTTACGAGAATGTCAGCCCCTCCAAACGATTTAGAGAAGGCCTCATTGCAGCCCTCGCCGCTGGCTATTCCATCTGGGTTCTCAAATCTGGCCTTACCGACCTAAAAACCCTAGGTTTGGGGATGCTCCTTATCCTTTCCGGACTCGTCTTTGCTCCATTGTTACCCAAGCTTAAATCCTAATGCAACACAGAAGTAGAATTGCCTCCAGATAGAAAAAAGGCCGAAAACGGTTAGTTTCAGCCTAGATTCTAATTTTACATTCAGTTTCGAGTATGCCTACTTATCCCCTATACTCAGGCCCATTAAGTCACATGGCAGGACGATGAACCTTTGTTTCGGCTTTATAAAATTCGTAAATTAAACGATCTAATTTTTCGCTCAGACGTACGACTCTTTGATCTGTAAGGTCTTTATCGGAAGCTGCTTCTTGCATAAGTAGTCTCAATTTTTCTATTTCTTCATCCTCGGATCGTTTCACTTGCTAAAACCTCATTTCATTATTGTTGATGCTTCCCTAGCCTATAGTAATCTATTACTGAAGTAACATCAATAACGAATAAAGTATGATTTTGTCGTAAATTTGTATAGTTATGCATTTTAATTATTTTTCAACAGAATAAGCTTATTATATTCAAAATAAGCTTTAAATTTCTTATTATACACTTATTAGCTTAAGCCTCCCAAACCACTTTACCCCGTTTAATAACCGTTCCCACAGGGTTACTGCCGAAATGATACGGCAAATAATTCAGGTTCGGAATATCCAGAAGAAGAACATCTCCCTGTTTCCCAACTTCTAAACTGCCTACCTGATCAGCTCTGCCGATAGCATGAGCCGCATTGATAGTTACTGCGGTTAAGGCTTCCTCTGGGGTAAGCCGAAGGTAGAGACAAGCAAGCGTCAAGACCAGGGGCATGGATTCCGTAGGAGATGATCCTGGATTAGAATCGGTTGCCAGCGCTACAGGCACCCCTGCGCCAATCATCCTTCTTGCTCTAGCATAGGAATTTTTAGCGAGGTTAAACGAAGTCGCGGGCAGCAGTACCGCAATCACGCCTTGTTTCGCCAGAGCAGAAATCCCTTCATCCGAGGCTTGAAGCAAATGTTCAGCACTAATGACACCCATTTTTGCTGCTAACTCTGCGCCTCCTGCTGATGAAGCCAATTCATCTGCATGGATTTTTAACTTGAAATTTAGTTGCTTAGCTTTGACCAAAATCCGCTCGCTGGAAACAACACTAAAAACTCCAGGCTCACAAAAAACATCACAGAACTCCGCGAGACCCTCAACAGCAATTTTTGGCAACATATCTTTAATAATATAGTTTGTAAACTCTTCTTCGCTATAGCCCGGTGGAACCGCATGTGCTCCCATAAACGTTGGCACTAGGTCAAGTACCTGCTCACTCCCTAATTCTCTAATGAGACGCAACGACCGTATTTCTTCCTCAATCGTCAATCCATACCCACTCTTCACCTCAACCGTCGTCGTTCCATGACTAAGCATCGTCTGAAGTCTGCGGCCTGTTTGCGCCTTAACCTCCTCGTCCGTTGCCTGCTTCGTACTTCGAACCGTCGAAAGAATACCCCCACCCTGTTTTAGTATCTCGAGATAGGGAACTCCCTTAATTTTTAAGGATAATTCATTTTCTCGAGAACCAGCATAGAGAACGTGTGTATGAGGATCGACAAAGCCAGGAGTAACAACCTTATTCACAGCGCTAATCTGCCTTGTTTCAGGCCCTACCCAGCCACCACCCTGAACTTCCGCCGTAGTCCCAACCGCTACGATTTTTCCCTCGAGAATGGCGACGGCACCATCTTCTATCAAGCCAATCTTGGACATATTCTCTCCACAGGCCGGACCTTCAGAGAATCCCTTCATCGTCGCCATCATCTGGGCTGAATGGATCAAAAGATCCGCATACATAAAATCATCTCCTTAAAAGTAAAAATGCTTCCACTCTCAGGGCCTTTGCGTATATAAACGCAAACAGCGCCACGGTCTTCTCCGTCGCTCCTAACCTCCGTCGACCCACAAGCCAGAGGGTCCGCGATCACACGCTCCGACGCCTTCAGAGCCTTGTGTAACACAGCGCTCGGTGCTTACGATGCAGAGCAAACTAACCGTGTAAGCTCCTAAAGGGGGAGCGGGGTTCCCACCAAATTCGCCATCCTTGGCTCAGTTGGCGGCTTCGCACGTCCTGTGCTCAGCCCCGTGTCTGGGGTCGCTTACACGGAAGTTTGCTAAGCTGCTTTCGTAAAGACGTCGCGCTCGTGTCACACTGCGTCCCGAGCTCAGGTCGGGGCGGGTCGCGGGCGAGACCCCGATCGCACACCAAGCGCCTTTGCGTATATAAACGCAAACAGCGCAACGGTCTTCTCCGTCGCTCCTAACCTCCGTCGACCCAAGCCAGAGGGTCCGCGATCACACGCTACGACGCCTTTGCGGTCGTCGTAGCCAAACTCGGCTCTTAGCCTCTTTATCTTCTTACCAGAGGGTCACGAGATACAGCGCGAAGCCTATGCGCGAGTCGTAGACAAACTCGGCGGAAGTGTTCTTTCATGGAGGGGCCGAGGACAGGACGTCCGAGGCTGGCAACCAGACAAGGTCCCCTCCCGCCATCCATGGCTCCGGTGACACTAGACCATCCATGGTCGTCGGATGTCATTATTGATTTGCCAGGAACCCCTCTACTTGCATACGACACTTGAGCCCTAGTTTGACACGACAAGCGCGTGGCTGAACGAAGTATCTCGCGACCCTCCCACGACAACCGCATGGCCGAGGACGTGTCTCGCGACCCTCTTAAAAATTAAACACCCGCTTCTCCAAAATCTGCTCACTAGAGAAATCATGCACCCCTAAATAGTAGGTTGCAACATCCATCATGGCGTCCAGCGGAACAAGCCCCACGATTTCACTACCGACAATAGGCACTCCAAAATGAGCTGCCTCTGTCTTTATGAATTCCAGAGCCCGATACAAGGGCGTTCCTTGGGTATCTACCATATTCATCGAGATCTGTACAAGCCCTTGCTCAGAAAGATCAATCGCTAAAGCCTTAATATTGACAAATCCTCCCGAGCTTCCACGGATCCCTTTGGCAATCGCTTTGCCAATCTCTAGATTTGTCGTTCCCAGGTTCACATTAAAGGCAACAAGAGGCGGTCGAGCTCCTATGGCAATCGCTCCAGCTTTCCCTAATCGGCTGGGCCCATAATCTGGAGCCCGCTCAGGAGTCATAACACTCTCTTTCAGCCCTTCATATTGCCCTCTGCGTACCTCAGCTAAATTGCGACGCTCAGGCCTAGTCGCCGCCTTCTCATACAGATAGACCGGAATTAGCAGTTCCCGTCCAACACGCTCCCCTAAGGCCTTCGCTAGATCAACACATTCTTCCATCTCCATCCCCCGTATTGGAACGAACGGAACGACATCTGTTGCCCCCATCCGTGGATGTTCCCCTTGGTGCTGATCCAGATCAATCTTCTCAGCCGCTTTTACGATAAGCTTCCAAGCAGCTTCAACTACCCTTTCAGGCTCACCAATCATGCTAATAACCGTCCGATTATGATCCGCATTACTAGAATAATCCAATAAAGTTACCCCCGCGACCTGTCTCACTTCAGCCAGGATTTCCTCTATAACCTCTAATCTTCTGCCCTCGCTAATGTTTGGTATACATTCCACGATCTTAACCAAAGATACTTCCTCCTAAATCTATACTTATGTATGCCTGTCTTGTCTCCAAACCCCGTCGTTCCTTAGCCTAGAGGGTCCACGATCACACGCTCCGACGCCTATGCGGTCGTCGTAGCCATACTTGACTTTAATCCTCTTTCATTGGCAGGGCGGGAAACAAGGACATTTCCCGCCGGCAACTGGCCACGGATGGCCGATTTGCCGAAACACATGTGTTTCGCCCTGCCCTCTTGCAAGAAAGGATTAAAGCCCTAGTTTGGCAATACGACAGCATGGCTCGAGGAGGTGTGACGCGAACCCTAGACCCTACTTAAACGTCCCATATGGCAAACGAAACGTCCCCATGCCACGCGCGCATGCCACTTCTCCCGCCTTTCCAGCAACGCTGGAAACAGAGCAGTCCCCCGTTCCTCTCCGTCGACCCCAGCCCAGAGGGGCCGCGCTCACACGCTCCGACGCCTTTGCGGTCGTCGTAGCCAAACTCGGCTTTAATCCACTTTCATCGGCAGGACAGGAAACAAGGATGTTTCCCGCCGGCAACGGCCAAGGATGGCCGATTTGCCGGGAATCCTGCC
>MCHG01000205.1_pt1 | contig 28778 bp, 20 predicted proteins | sample 787351 | NCBI WGS metagenome assembly MCHG01 (sample SAMN05430296, study PRJNA330682) | permafrost metagenome | biome: Cold desert; feature: permafrost; material: soil; isolation source: enrichment culture inoculated with soil incubated with H2/CO2 at 20 degrees... ... | reverse complement strand
ATTCCACTAAATATGGATAAATACATTTCAGATTTCTACGATATGATGAAAGAGTGATTAGATCACGATTTTCAATCTTTAATTCCTTTCATAGAGCTTTATTCTGGTTGAATTCTCTGAAGAATGATTCAAAATTTGAATACCCCATCTTACATCTTGCAATTTCTAACTTGATAATGTTGTTGAAATTTAACGATTCATGCTGAGGATGGTAATCCATTGAAGCCTGTAATTCAATGAAAAAGTCATCAAGCGAAGGATTTAATGCAAAATGTCTCCTATATACCCATGAAACTTTTTAAAGTGTTGAAAGGCAAGTACTTGATTCCAGGGCAATACGCTTTCCATAAAATCTTTGCTATGTACAACTAGAAGATTAATTTTATAAGGAATACAAATTTTTCTTTTGAGAAAAGTAAATGCTTCACAAAAAAGTCAGAAAGCACTTTTTGAAAAATAGAGATCACATTACGTACTTTACAATTTCTTTTGTTTTTATTAATTTTCTCAATGAAAAGGATCTTTAAGTTAGGATATTCACTCAACATGTGATCGAAAATAGAGGATCTAGACATCGATTTTTCAAAAAGATTACTTATAAAATCTGTGAGTCTTGACTGTTTTAGAGATATGATGCGGATTTTAATGTTTGTCTTTTGATCGTCCAATTTTCGACCAAAAAGCTTTTCGTATTCTTTTCTGCCTTTTAACACTCTTAAGACTTATAAAATGGTACGTACAGACCCTAAAAAATCGTCTATTTGAGTCAATAAGTACTTATATCCTTTTGCAACAATCTTTATCAGGGATTATACCTTTTTAGAGCCCAATTATTTGTTTGGCGACATAATATTGATTTAATTAGGTATAATCCTTTCTTTTTAGCTTTGAATTGAGATTAAAGTGTTTTGACATAATTTTTTTAAAAAAGAGATCTTTTTAACATTCATTTTTCCAAAATAAGGGACATTAACTAAAATGGCATAAGCTCATTTAAGTTACTTGGGATTCTATACCCGCGGTTCAACTTTACGCTTAAGCGCGTAGTGAAGAAATGTATGTACTTGACGATAAATCCATCTTCCTCAAGTTTATGAAGTGTTAATTTTACTGTGAAACTATAATCCGTTGATCTCAACTGTTTTTACCTTTTTCTCAAGAATTGATTGCCTGACAATCAAAAAGGAAGAAGGAGTAGTCTGCAGGCTAGAAGAGTGTGGGGCAAAAGAAGAGAGAGAACTGGTTGAAAGACCCTACCGCATAACCCTGCAGGCGAAAATGGTGATATTTGCAGAGGTAAATCCAAGCCTCAGGAAGATAAGAGTCAGGGAGCTGGAGAACAAACGCATATTACTGGAGGGTATCCCTGCATATGGTGCAGCTCATGAGATGGAACATCTTGAAAAAAGAGAAATAAAAGGAATTCCTCTGTGGACTTTTGAGTACATTAAAGAACCGACAAAAAATAACCAGAAGAATATTCAGTAAAAATGCATTATCATATGAGGATCTTTCTCCCAGCCTCTTACGTAGAAAGGATGAAAGGAAAACCGGCAGAAGAAAAATCATTTTGCCGGATAAAACTTACTTCTGCCTGATAATGTTTTTGACCCGCCTGTCCCATTCTGTGGACTCGAAAAGTTCCTTGAGTTCCAAAGAGTCATCAATGAAGCAGAAACCCCAGTAAACAGCAGGAAGGAATTCCCGCTTCCATTGCTCTTTTTTCTTTTTATCAAGAAACTGGTATGTTTCGGAAGATGAAAGGCGGCTTACGAAACCTAGCACCTTTACGAGATCCGGGATGGTTTTCTGGGCAGAACCTAGCTTCAGGCATTTAAGCCTGTGGCTGTCTATCTTTCTAAAATCGGATTCGAAGCCCAGAGTCCTTAAGATCCGGTTTTTCTCGGGAATCGACAGGCGTGAGCCTTCGTATTTAAGGGAATTTAAGGCCTGAAGTTTCAGCAGCCACTCAACTTCCCCGAAGACCTTGGGTTTGTGCTGCCTTGAGAGATCTCCTAATCTGCGATCTTCGTAAGCTTCCCGCTTGAGTTTGTTTATCTGGCCGGAAAGGCTCGAGAGTTCCTCCGCGTCCCTGAGCTCCCTGACTCTGAATCTCAGGGCAGCCCGCATTAGTTCACGTTTTTCCCGCTCAAAAACCCCGATATCCTTCTCCTCAGTCAGGGCGAGCAGGCGTGAGAAATACTTCGCCCTTAAGGCAGTTGGGGGGAGCCTTACAGGCACTTCCCTGATCTCCGTATCTTTTCCTTTGCCTTTTCCAAGAGCTCTGAAGTCAACCTTATTGATCTCGATCTTTCCTTCTTCAATAGCCCGGGCCGCATCCCCCTCGGAAAATAGCTCTTCAAGGCGGATTTCGGGCTGCAGCATCTGGACCTGATCAACTTTTTCCCCGTTAAAAACCCCTTCTCCAAAGCGCTGGTAGAGAGAGTCAATACTGTCCGAAATCTCAAAAATATTTCCCTTCCGCTTTCCTGAGACCGCGGAAAGCCTTGTCACCCTTCCGACCTGCTGCTCAAAGAGCCGCATGCTCAGCGTGGGTCGCAGCAGGACAAGGGCTTCAAGAGCCGGAAAATCAAAACCTTCAATCAGCATACCTACAGTGCACAGGACATAGGGAGGCTTTCCAATCTCTCTGAAAGCTGCAAGAAGGTTACTTTGTTCTTCTTTTGGTAGTTCGGAGGTCATAAATACCGCATCTCTGAACTCTCCTTCAGGAGTATAATTCTCAAAATCTACAGGCAGGACAGGGTCTGAGTCCTGCTCCAGTTCCACAGCAGAAATCTCTCCGTTAAAAACAGAGGCAGTAAGCTTTGCATGGAAAGCGTTAATACCTTCGCCGCTCGCTCCTGCACCATAGACTCGCTTCCGGACAGGGGCACAAAAGACAAGTGTCTTTGCGGATTTCTGTTTTACCATAGAATCGTACACATCTTTTCCAAGCTGCGTTCTTCGGATTACTTTTTTTAACTTATCGGCAGTGCTGCAGTCAAGGAAAAGATCCTGTTTATCAAGTTCATCCAACCCTTTTTCAAAGTCAAAGATCTCAAAGATATCTTCCGAACTTTCTGCAATCGTATATTTAAGGGGGGCAAGTTCCTCATCCAGAATACATTCAGGAAGCGTTTTTGCGTAGATCTCCCTCATATCCCCTGCAATTTCATCCACGAACTTGACATTTCCTACCACACCCTGGAATGGAGTTGCAGTCATCCCCAGGATCTTTGTCTTTTCCCCAAACTCATTGAGGAAATCGTTTCCTCTATTATTGATGAAGTTATGGATTTCATCCACGATTGCAAGGTCCGCATATTCAAGAATAAGATCTTTGATTTCAGAACCCTGCTTCCCGAGTACTGTCTGTAAGGAGGCAAAAATCACAAAACCTTCACTTTTTTCTTTCCCGAGAGATTTCAAAGCTTCAGCAAGCTCATTTCTATCCATTTTATTCTCAGAAGAGAGGAGTACACTATTAGGAAAAAGAGGATGATTTTTTTTCCTGTCATAATAGGTCTGACTAAGAAGAGGGTTGTTTTTCGAAACCAGGAAAAGCACAAGTTTTCCTTCGTCGTAGTACTTTTTCATTATATGTTTCGAAAGAAAAGTCTTGCCCCAGCCCGTAGGAACCTTGATGTAGCCTTTCTGATGGGTTTCGAAATATTTCAGAATGTCCTCAAATATTTTCTTCTTATCTTCCCTCAAGGACTCAAGCTCGACGGTTTCCATACCGACTGCGGCTTCATTTAGAATTGTCATCAATACGCTTTCCTCAAACTTTTTACTGTAAAAACTCTTTTAGTGTTTTCTCAAAACCAGAAAGTACCTGAGGTTTCCGGTAAAGTGGAATAGTCCACGCAACAGAAGATATTACACGCAACTATCTAATTATAAGAAGTAAGTCCCCGCAACTTACAGATAATCCATAAAAGGCTCCAGTCCAGAAAACTTTCAATAGATTTCCTTTTAGAAGCGAAAAGAATAAACTTAGAACTGCACTTGGTCAATAGCTTTCCTTTCAGAAACGAAAAGAATAAACTTAGAACTGCACCTGGTCAATAGCTTTCCTTTCAGAAGCGAAAAGAATAAACTTGGAACTGCACTTGGTCAATAGCTTTCCTTTCAGAAGCGAAAAGAATAAACTTGGAACTGCTTTTCTTAAAAAGGAATCCCTTTTGAATAATAAGAATTACATCAATATATATTTTATGCCAAAAAGTCAAAGGGGAGAGGCAAATAAGGAATTTTTATCCCTTTTGTCGCCTAAGAAGCTTTTTAAGGAATTTATATGAATTTTGGTCTTGCCGAAATATATTTTGCAAGTGGTAGTTTCCTATAAGGTTTATCTGCTATTTCGCCTCTGACCCGCGTGTTGAGTTCTTCTGGAATTACCTGCACTTTTTTCGGCTTATCCTGTCCGGATTCAGCCCGAATGGTGACGTTGATGGTGCCGTCTTCAATTTCTTTATCTCCAATAACCACTACATAAGGTATCCATTCCCTGCCTGCTTCCCTAATTTTCTTTCCTATCGACATGTCGCGGTCGTCAATGTCAACTCTGCAGTCAAGCTTCTTTGAAACTTCTTCGGCAAAAGCGAGGTGCTTCTCTGAAATAGGTACAATCCGGACCTGGGTTGGAGAGAGCCAGACGGGCAGCATGGGAACCTTTCCTTCCTCGGATTCCATTGCAGCCTTTTCGAGAAGAGCGTAGATACAGCGCTCAATTGCCCCGCTAGGAGAGCAGTGAAGCACCGTCGGCCTTTCCAATTTACCTTCAGTGTTTACATAAGAAATGTCATACCTTTCGGCATTTTCCACATCTATCTGGACAGTGGAAAGGGCACTTGCCTTGGCCAGGGCGTCTACAAAGTTAAACTCGAACTTAAGCACGAAGTAGAAGAAACGCGTGTCCCACATCTCAACAAGCACGGGTTTGTCGACGGTTTTTGCCATGCTGACTACAAGGTCTTTATTCGATTCGTAAAACTCCCTGGTGAAGCGGATGGCAACCTCGTAATCACTAATATGAATTCCCATATTTTCGAGCACGTCGATGCAAAGGTCATACTGCTGCTTGAACTGGTCCACAGCCTGGGTCATGTCCTCACAGAGAGTATGCATATCTGGCATCGTAAAAGCTCGAAGTCTTCTCAGGCCCACGAGCTCCCCCCTTTGCTCCTTCCTGAAGCTGTAGCGGGTCATTTCGATCATCCTCAGAGGCAGGCTCTTGTAAGAGATCGTCATGTCATGGTTCATCAGGAATTGCCCGAAACAGGCTGCAAAACGAAGAAACATCTGCCGCTTATCAGACTCTATAGAATACTGCCTTGCAGGGAACCTGTCCAGATATTTCTTCAGAGTAGGATGGTTCATGTCGTACATGATAGGAGTTTCAACTTCCATTGCTCCAAATTCGGTTGCGACATCAAGCACATAATTTTCAAGAAGGGATTTTACAAGCCTACCTTTGGGGTAATAGCGCATGTTTCCGGAATCTGACCCAGGTTCGTAATCCGCAAGTTCAAGCCTCCGCATAAGTTCCACATGAGGAGGAGCTCGCTCAACAGCTCTGCTCTTTGAGATTTCATAGTTTACAAACTTCTGGAGTTTAGGGTAAGGGGTCAGGTCAAAACTCTCAATTTCGTGAAGTTCTCCATCAGTGGTCAGAATTCGCCAGTAAGATCTTGCAGTACCTTCAGCTTTCAGGGCTTCTGAAACAACCTCTTCCTTTTCTCCGGCTGTTTCTGCTTTGCTTGCAGCCTTTGCCGCTCCCTCAGGGCGGATGCTTCTTGAGAGTTCGGATAGAGGATGCCCTTTACAGCTTACAGTAAAGGCCTTGTACCATCCAAAAGGAGCACGTTTGACCTCATATTTACCTGAGAGAGCCGCTTCTATCCCTTTTAATATCTGCACTGCAACTTTGGGAGAGGAAAGATCAGAACTTAAGTGAGCGTAAGGATAGATCATTATGCGGTTGGTTTTTACCTGGGCTGCTACCTTTTCAATTTCGGAAACAGCCTTTTCTATAGCTTCTTCAGGATTTATCTCATCTACGCTTTCCACAGCTGTGAAAGCGGTAAGTGCGTCTTCAAGCCTGCAAGACTTTAAGGACTCATCTATTTTTTCTGCAACTGGAGTTTGTTTTTTGGTTTCGTATTCAATATAATCAGAATGAATGAGCAATAACTGCATTCTATCACCATGTTCTCTAAAACGCTGGAATATGCTTCCGAATTAACTTTGGTTCCGAATCGAATAATTTAATTATTTGAGGACTGTCTGCGGTCTGTACCCGTCAGTAGATCTCGATTAACTTAAGTAAAGAAGAATATATGAAAGTCTAACATCCTGCAACAATATAAAGCAATCCCTTTCGACTGATGCCTCTTATTTTAGCCTGAAAAGCTCTTTTAGATTTTCTATGTTTTCCATCTCATCTTTTTGATTCTTGGGATTACTTCTCTGTTTCAGCATTACAGGAGTATCTCAGATTCTTGAGTTCCAGGTTAGCCTCAATCAGTTCGGGATGAATATATTCTTCATAAACCCTGTAAGCTGCAACCAAAGCTCCCAGCAGAATAGGAGCTGCAAAAAAGCCTGCAACTCCTCCAACAAAAGCTCCTCCGAGAAAGGCAAGTATTAGCAGCATCGGATGAATTCTGGACTTCATGCCGGTCAGGTAAGGCCTGAGAATCAATTCAGGGGGGCCATAAATTACAATTGAAGAAACCACAAAGAAAAGAGCTGCACTTTCAAACCCGGCCTGAATGTAGCGCATTAAAGCCAGAGGCACGAGCACCATATATCCGGCAAAAAGAGGAACAACTGATGCTATGAAGATCAGGGTTGCAAGTGCCAGTACATGGGGAAACCCGAAAGCATAGAAAACAACAACTGAAGTCACGCTTACTATAAGGGAAGAGTAGGCAGTACCTATGAAAATTCCTGTAAGTATTAGATCCAGGTGACACGCGTAACGGTTTACAATTCCCCGGTATTCTTTTGGCATTATGCCAAGAAAAGCGCTGTAAAGCCTTTCACCGTCAGCGAGTATATAAAAACAGAAGACTATCGCGACAATGAAATTAATGACAAAGAGACCGATACTCGTGGCATATCCAATAATGCCTATGCTGCCGACTGCAGGAAGCAAGGAGGTAAAAAGGTTCCTTATAGAATCATTGACACTTCCGTAAAGTTCTGGAGGGATATTAAGGGCGCGTATGAAATCCAGAATTGCGCCGATGACTGCAGTTTTATTGTCAATAATCCAGGAAATCTGGTTCAGGATTTCAACAATTCCGACTCCGATAATGAAAACTATAGGGACGAAAATACATAAGCTGGCAACGAGAGCCCCGAGTTTTCTGTGCCTTTCGAATTTTATCTGGATAGGCCTGGCAATGTAAGCAAAGACTAGACCGAGTATGATTCCGTCCGCCATAGGCAGCAGAATTATAAAAGAAAAGCACAAAAGCACTGCTATTGCCAGGGCTGCTCCGATTTGCCACCGGCTGGCAATTATCTGGCTGACTCCGTCAGGGGTTTGGCTCCATTTCATTCTTCAGTTCCGTTTGGATAAATAAATGTAGAAAATTTAAATCCGATTTTGCAGGAAGATATAGGAATACAGTATCTAAATATAATTAGAAACTATTTAAAAATATCACAAAACTGGAAAAAAATCTGGTGAATCTGAGAGCGTCGTAAAAGTCTATTTGATTCTACAAATAGGATAAATTTATCCTTAATAGGGTAGCGATTGCCTGAATTTAATGTAAAAATATTATATCCATATTTAAAGTCAACGTTCAGATTATCCAATTGTAGAATTTCTTTGACTTTTGCGACGCTCTCAATCTAACTTGAGATTCAAACTTTTAATTTTTGATCCAGATCAGGTACAAGCTTATTATAATATTTCGTCACCACACAGGACGCAGTGCATTTTCCGCATCTGATGCAGGTCTCGCTAACACATGGCTTTTTCTCATTCAGAGAAGCTGCCCCAACAGGGCACGCTTTTACACAGATGCCGCAGCCTGTACAGCGGGAAAGTCTTATAAATTGTTTTGCGGTCTCCTTAAAAAGCCCAACAGCTTTTTCCTTTGTTTCCGAGCTTACAAGAAGGTTCCCATTTGAAAAAAGCTTTATAGTCCCGGTTCCGGTTTTGACCATCAGCATACCCAGTTCTTCCGCATAAACCGTACTCCCAAGTACATTGATGAAATCTGCGGCTTCTTTTTCCCCGATTCCCCTGACTCCTGCCTCGATTGAGAAACCTCCAGCCCTGCAAGGGGAAATTCCTGCCACGACTTCAATTTCAAAGTCTTCAACATTTTCTGTAGCAAGAATGGAAATTCCAAGTTCCTCTGCTAGCCTGAGCATTTTTGGGGGCAACTCCTTCCAGCGCCAGAACCCATGCTCTATGAACTTTTCCGAAAATCCTCTGGCTTTTGCCCATTCCAGCAGGAAGGCATTCCATTTTTCATGCATTTCAGGATGCAGCTCTTTTACCCTGACATATTCGGCAGCAAGAGCAGATGGGCAAAGCCAGCACCCTACTCTTTCGAAGCCAAGGTCATAAAGAGGATTATATGAAAGCCCTCTCCAATAAATATAGAGCCAGACTTCAAGCGCCTTCCAGTCCCTAATAGGGAAGATATTGAGCTGGGAGGGAACAAAAGGATTTGTTTCACTTGCCGCAATCCTTGCCCTTGAGAAAGATTCATGCTTCCGCTTACCATCAATTGTCAGATAAGCTACGGTATTACCTGTTCCTGTATCTGGAAGTGAACATATTTCTTTTCCTGTTTCCAGCTCTCCTGCGGAAGCAAGTTTACAGACTTTGCAGCACCAGCGGAAATCCTTTGCAGGAGGCCCAAGTTTTTCTACCTGCTCCCAGAAAGCAGAACCTGAACTCACCTCTTCAAGCGGAATTTTAATCTCCTCACAAAAACTTCGAACAAACTCGACAGTTTCGGGAAATTCGATTCCTGTATTTAGAAAGAAAGCCTTGAGCTCCCTTTGCTTTAGCGAAGACCGTGCCAGGTCCAGCACCACAAGGCTGTCTTTTCCACCGCTAAAGGAGACGTAAACAGGCAGGTTTCTGTGTTCGTTTCTGGAAACAATCCCACGAATGGTATTGATTGCGTTTTTGCCAAGAACCTGCAGGTGTTTTTTATTAGCCTCTATGCATGCCCTGAGATCCGGAGTCTCGGGGTGAAGGGTTGCTTCACCACTATCAATTTTCCTGATCCTCAGGACTTTTGTTTCGACATCCAGTGAAAATTTCGGTTCAGTTTTGGGTGAGGTTTCAGGTTCAGTTTTGGGTGAGGTTTCAGGTTCAGTTTTGGGTGAGGTTTCAGGTTCAGTTTTGGGTGAGGTTTCAGGTTCAGTTTTGGGTGAGGTTTCAGGTTCAGTTTCGAGTGAGGTTTCAGGTTCAGTATGGGCTTCAGTTTCACGCAGGGTCTTCAGATCTGAAAATTTTGTCCCGTCAATGTAAGAAACACCATATCCTGTCAGGCCGCCTGCAGTCACAAGAACGAAATCCCCTGCTTTTATATTGCCATCAAAGAATTCTAGAAGCTCTGCTGCCACATTTTTCCCGTTAAGGTGCCTGTTTGTTTTCTTGAGTTCGACCTTTCTGCCTTCAGCATGTTTCAGTAGAATTTTTGCTCCCTGAAGGGAAGGCTCAAAGCTATAATCCATTTCCGAAAGCTCAAAACGGAGAATTCCGAAAATGAAGCCGTCTACGAGCACTTCATCAGTTTTATCCTCACCAGGAATTTTATTAAGGAGAATTAGCCTGTCTCCGAGAGGATTGCAGCCGAAGGCTGAAAAAAGCTGTCTGGTCAGGACTTCCCGTTCATAAGGTGAACAGAAACGGACATCTGCAGGCTGGGAAAGATGAATTATTTCTCCTTTGCTACCACATCTGCCGCACTCTTCCCCCAGAAGGGGCAAATTGCATTTTCTGCACCAGAAAATATGTTCATCTTCGTATTCAAAGCGCTGGAGGTTTCTTTTCTTCTGAAAATTAGAATCCGTACTTTTTTCAGGGCCAGGGCTCTTATTAGAAGAATATTTTCCTTTAAAGCCTTGAGAATTATCTTCTACTTTGTTTTTACGGGTCTGGGGATTCTTTCTGTCTTGAGTTTGAGAAACTTTTCTTTCCAGACTGTTTCTTTTTTGTTTCTTTGGGCCCGAAGCCTGAGATATTTCTTTTTTCTGCTGCATGGAAACCCTGGCCTTTAATTCGAAGAAATGATTAAGTATTTGATTGTTCAGTTTTATCGTTCAGTTTCACGATGGATATGTTTATCAATATATCAAGATTCTGAAAGTATTAAGAGAGCGTCGTAAAAGTCTATTTGATTCTACAAATAGGATAAATTGATCCTTAATAAGGTAGCAATTGCCTGAATTTAATGTAAAAATTTTATATCCATATTTAAAGTCAACGTTCAGATTATCCAATTGTAGAATTGCTTTGACTTTTACGACGCTCTCTATTAAAATTGTGAAAGAAGATGTTGAAAGTATGGAAAAGTTAAGAAGTCATAAAGGAATCTAAATAGAAGTCATAATGGAATCTAAATAGAAGTCATAACAGAATCTAAAAATCTCACTTAAAATACAACTCTGTATAAAAGATCCAAAAATCACTCTAACGTCACTTGTAAATTCCTCAAAGGACCATCAAAAGTAACTCTTTGATATTAAAAAGCAAGTCTCTAATATTGAAAAACTGCTCTTTGATATTAAAAAGCAAGTCTTAGATATTAATATAACTCTACCCATATAATTATTTTGTCATTTTAATTCCATTTATGAGTTATAAATATATTAAGCTTCCTGCTAAGGTAAAAGCATATCTCGAAGGTGATGCAGCATGAATTATGATGTAGTTGTGGTTGGAGCTGGTCCTGTGGGTTCCACGGCTGCTCGCTATGCAGCCCTGAATGGGGCAAAGGTTCTCCTACTCGAAGAGCATCAGTCCATAGGATCTCCGGTAGGCTGCACCGGACTTCTAAGTACGAGAGCTGTTGCAGAATGTGAGCTCAAGCCTTCGGATGAATTTGTGTTCAATTCCGTGCGCGGGGCTTTTGTACATGCTCCTGACGGACAATCCCTTCCAATAGATGGGAAACAGACAAAGGCATATGTGGTTTCGCGGAAGAATTTTGACCGTAAACTTGCGGTAATGGCTTTAGAAGAAGGTGTGGAACTCTCTCTGAGAACAAGGGCTATAGGGTTTGAAAAAGGGAATCTCGAAACCGGTACTGGAGAAAAAAAAAGTTATCCGGTAAAACTCAGGATACTTAGAAACGGCACGCTTGAAACCATATCTACATCCGTTGTGATAGGAGCAGATGGAGTGAAGAGCAGAATAGCCAGTTATGCAGGGCTGGAAAAACCTGCCCGCGTGCTTCCCGGAATCCAGATCGAAGCTCCTTATGCCTCAGAAGATAGTGATTTTGTTGAACTGTTCCCAGGCTCTTCAGCTCCTGGCTTTTTTGCCTGGACAGTGCCTATTGATGAAAAAATCTCAAGAATTGGGCTTGCCCTTGAACCAGGGCTTGCCTACAAAAATGATCGGAAGGAGAGTTCTCCCATTTATTACCTTGAAAAATTTCTTTCTTCCAACCCTCACGTGAAATCCAGGTACTCAGGAGGCATGCTTGATTTTGTAGTAGGGGGAATACCAATAGGCCCTCCCGAAAGAACGGTTTCCGACGGCGTTCTGCTGGTAGGCGATGCGGCAGGGCAAGCAAAACCAACATCAGCTGGCGGAATCTATACCGGAGCTTTTGCGGCAAAAATAGCTGGAAAAATTGCAGCAGAAGCCGCTCTTGAGGGGAATAATTCTGCACAGAGGCTTTCCGAATATGATCTTCTCTGGCGCAAAGGCCTTGGAAAAGAACTGGATATAGGGATGAAAATCCATGATTACATGGGTAGGTTGGAAGACAGGCAGCTTAACGACCTTATAGGTTCGCTAAATACCCCTTCGATTCTCAAAATCATCACTGAGCACGGAGATATGGATCATCCTTCTGTTCTCATGCGAAAACTCATGTTTTCAGGAAACTCCCTGAGGCTGATGAAAGCCTTTGGAGCATTCCTAAAGACTCTCTTTTGAAATGTCTGGAAAATGCAGGACATGTTTGTTTAAATGTAGAAAGAGCTGAGCAAGTGAGCTATGTCGTTTTTTGCTTTTTTATATCATTTCAGGCACTTTCTAAAGAGCGAAAAAAATGAGTAATTTTTAATATTATATGTGCAGTAACAGAGCAAAATCGATAAGAGGAGACTAATGGAAAAAAAGAAAGGAAAAGGTAAGAGGAAAATATGGATAAATCATCGGCTATCGGATTGGCAATTTGCATTCTTTTATTTTTTATTCTTCTGAATATAAATGACTTGTACAGCAGTTTGAACACTACTTACTGCTCCAGCAATTTGGAGTCTGCCTATTGCCATGTATTAATTCCTAACTACAAGCTCTAATATCTGCATTTTGTAGAGAACTGTAAAATATGCAGGCTTTTTCTATTATATACAGAGTTTTTTCTATTAGATGCAGGCTTTTTTCTATTTTTACCAGTTTCAGATGAAGCAGACAAAAGAGGGCCTAAGGACTCTGCTTCTTTTAATGGGCTCAGTACACGCAGAGTAACGATACTTGCAGCAATTATTTAATCTTCAGAAGCCCATGATTTAATGGGTAACTATGAGTTCGAACTCCAAGCTCCTTGAAGATGTTAAGCAACACTTATGTAGCTGTTCTGCAGGCCTTAAGATCACTCCTGATATGGAAGCGTTCCTGAAAATGCCTATGAGAGAACTCTATGTTTCCCTGCCTGTTCACATGGATGATGGTTCTATAAAGGTCTTTAAGGGCTTTCGAGTCCAATACAATGAAGCGCTTGGTCCTACAAAAGGAGGCATACGCTTCCATCCTGAAGAGACTATTGAAACAATAAGAGCCCTGGCAGCCCTGATGACATGGAAATGTGCCCTTCACAAACTGCCTCTTGGAGGGGCGAAAGGTGGCATTGTTTGCAACCCAAAAGAACTTTCCCACAGGGAAATCGAGCGTCTGAGCAGAGCGTACATTCGAGGGATTTACCAGATCATAGGTCCGGACAGGGATATACCTGCTCCTGATGTCTATACAAATCCTCAGATTATGGCCTGGATGATGGACGAGTACTCGAAACTGGAAGGTAAAAATGTATTTGGCATCATTACAGGCAAGCCAACAAGCCTTGGGGGTTCTGCAGGCAGGTTCGATGCCACAGCAAGAGGAGGGTTATATACTATAAGGGAAGCCGCAGAAAAGCTTGGAATGAGCCTGAAAGACGCAAGGGTTGCGGTACAGGGCTTCGGAAACGTGGGATACCATGCTGCTTATCTGGCAAAGAAGCTCTTCGGCTGTAAAGTTGTGGCAGTAAGCGATAGCAGAGGGGCTATCTACTCAGAGAAAGGGCTGGATCCTGAAGATGTCTCGGGACACAAGCACTCAACGGGTTCGGTACTGGATTATCCCGGAGCAAAAAATATCACTAACAAGGAGCTTCTGGAACTGGACGTGGAGATTCTTATCCCTGCTGCCCTTGAAAATGTGATAACTGAGGAAAATGCAGAAAGAGTTAAACCGATAATTCTTGCCGAGATGTCTAACGGGCCGACAACAAGAGAAGCAGAAAAAATCCTAAGTTCAAATGGAGTTCACATCATCCCTGATATCCTCTGCAATGGAGGCGGGGTAATTGTTTCATACTTCGAAATGGTACAGAACCAGTCAAACATAAAATGGGAAGAAGAGGAAATTCAGAAACGGCTGGAGAGAAAGATGGAAGAAGCATATCACTCGGTGTATGATTTTTCGACGAAGAATAATACAAGCATGCGAAAGGCTGCATATACACTTGCTGTCGGCAGAGTTGTTGAGGCCATGCAGCTTCGGGGCTGGATCTAAAAATCCGGGGAGAAACCAGGTAAATCAAGGCGAGATATACAATACTTCGAAATCAAAGAAAAACAATACTTCGAAATCAAAGAAAATAGATCTAAACAGGAGTGGTTAGAATGCACAGATGCGACAATTGTGGGTATCTTTACAATCCTGATCTTGGGGATTCATCACAGTCTATAGCTCCGGGTACGCTTTTTGAAGATCTCCCAAAATCGTGGAAATGCCCAAGGTGCGGAGCTTCCATGAAAAGTTTTCAAAAATATAATTGCGAAACTTCAAGCAACAAAAAAGCGTGTTTATAGGCTTAAAGAAAAAGGCACGTATATATTTTAGAGTGCGCCTGACACTAATATAACTCTATTGTATATATATTCAAGTATCAATAATATTCTACTAATTTAAGTGCAGAAATGAATAGCCCGATTCTATAGTCCACTGGATTTATTATGGTTTGCATAGATTATTATCAGGATTTACATTCTTATAATTTGATTTGGTAAACACTTCCCTCTCCGCATTAAATATGGTACGTCACAAGGGGGTATTGGGATTAGAAATATGCACTCGGTTTTAGGCTCGGAAAGAGATATGGAAAAGGATCTTGAAAGGAATTTAGAACAGAACTTGGAGAAAGATAAAGATACACATGCTTCATTGTATCAGGAATCGCTTGCCATGCACAGAAGGTTGGGGGGTGTGCTGGAAGTCGCAAGTAAAGTCCACCTTCGTACAATCCATGATCTCAGCGTTGCCTATACACCAGGAGTTGCCGAGCCATGCAGGAAAATAAGCACTAATCCGGATCTTGCCTACCTTTATACCCTGAAGAAGAATACTGTTGCTATTGTCACCGACGGGTCTGCCGTCCTAGGGCTTGGGAACATAGGGCCGTATGCTGCTCTGCCTGTCATGGAAGGAAAAGCGATTATTTTTAAGGAATTTGCAGGCATTGACGCTTTTCCTATCTGCCTCGACACCCAGGATACCGAAGAGGTGATTAAGGCTGTCAAGAATATTGCTCCTGCTTTTGGGGGCATCAACCTTGAGGATATCAGTGCACCTCGCTGCTTTGAAATTGAGTCCAGACTGCGCGAAGAACTTGACCTTCCCATTATCCACGATGACCAGCACGGCACGGCCATTGTGGTGTTTGCGGGGCTCCTGAATGCTCTTAAAATTGTGAATAAAGAGTTAAACAAGCTCAAAATAGTAATCTCAGGGGTCGGAGCTGCTGGAGTTGCAATTTTCAGGTTTCTGGTCCGGGCAGGAGCAGATCCTGCAAAAATTCTTGTCTGCGATAGCCGGGGGCTTGTGTACGAGGGTCGAAAAGAAGGCATGAACCCTATAAAGGAAGAAATTTCCAGGCTTACGAACCCCAAGAAGTTGAAAGGAGGTCTCGAAAAAGCCTTCCCTGATGCTGACCTTTTCATCGGAGTCTCTGTTGGGGGTATAGTCACTGAAGGTATGATTCGTTCCATGGCAAAAGATTCAATTGTAATGGCTATGGCCAACCCCATCCCCGAGATCATGCCGGATACTGCAAAAAGGGCAGGTGCCAGGATTGTTGCTACAGGTAGGTCGGACTTTCCCAATCAGCTTAACAACTGCCTGAGTTTTCCGGGCGTTTTCAAAGGAGCCCTTAGCACCTGCGCAAGGAAAATAACGCCTGAGATGGAAATGGCTGCAGCTTATGCGCTTGCGGAGGTCGTAACAATCAACGAACTTTCCGAAGATCATATAATCCCCTTTGCCCTTGACAAGCATGTAGTGCCTGCGGTTGCAAAAGCTGTTGCCTGCTCGTCCGTTGAAAGTTGTGCTGCAAGGAAAAGTCTCGAAGACAGCGAATAAATACCTTTAGTTTCAGCTGAAAAGTTGGAATAGTAGATGGCTTAAGAAGAGTGCTTAAAGTAATATTTTCTTATTATTATAAAATTGGGTCGTGGGTGTCTTTATTGAAAACCGTAAGCACAAGAATCCCTCTACATTTTCCCCAAATACGGAAGAAGTACTCGCTTTTTCAGAATTGATCAATAACTCACGGACAAGAGCTAAAATTGCTTATCGTGATAATTAAAAATGATACAGGGGGTCTGTTTATCTGCCAGTTGTAGGGCAGGCTTTCTTTTATTGATTCAAATAAAAAGAACTGGCCGTTAGTTCCTGTACTGTCAACTTTTATGAGTTTAACATTAGCGAAGATTGCAAAAATAATCAAAGAGAAATAGGCTGAGGTAGAATGGCCACCAGCAAACTTCTCTTATGCATCTAATATATATTTAAAGTGAATTAATTCTTGAGTTTACTATTATCGGAATCTCCTACAGTTATTGAATATCCAAAGTTTTGCGTATTTTTCGGGAGAACTGAAAGTTCCCAATTCCCAACAGCTCCTGGTGCTGTATAGGTTTCTACATAGCGGGTGCCATAATTCTGATAGTTATCATCCCACGTTGAAGAATATCCCCCTCCAATACTGACGCTACCACTCTCGATTGATTTCACAAAGTTCATATTAACCGGGTTTTTGTTGCGTTTCAGTTTGAGCTCAAATGAGGGTTTTTCCTTTTTTGGTGATTGCAGCCATGGATTGTCAGATGTATCTGTCGAAACTTCAATAGTTATTGGTTTTTTGTTCACGGTCTTAAAGGTTTTTGCATAAGGAACAAGAGGCTGTTTAAAGACAGTAAAATCCAGGTTCATTTGCGGAGTGTTCATGTAGTTGGGGGTCACTTCTCCATCCACATTCATAAGTATGTTCCCGTAGTACCTTCCTGTTACATTTTTCGGAACCTTTACCTTGATAGTCATATTAACAGTTTCACCTGCTTTTATGATTGATGGGGCAGAGATTCCGATTGCATCAGAATTAAAGGCAGGTATATAACTTGGATCATAATAATTGCTGTTTACAGGTATTTTCGGGTCTATAGTGACATCTTTGCTTGCCACGTTTTTAATTTTTATTTTGTATTCATATTCCTTTCCGGCATCAATAGTATCAGAGATATATTGTGTCTCAAGCTGGATCTTTGGAAGAGCTTGGACTGAGAGCTGAAGATTCATCGAATTGGCAAATTGGGTGGAATTCGGCAAAAAATCATCATTAAAGGCTATAATGGTCTGATATTCTCCGCTCTCTGTGTCCCCAGGAGCATTTAAGTCAATGGTAAATTTCTGCACTGAGCCCGGGGCTACCGTTGTATTTGCTGGGGATATCGTAATCCAACTTTCATCTATGTTTTTTCCACTGTTAGGCACCGCCACTGCCTTTGGTATTAAAACGAGCGCTTCACGCCCTTCGTTAGTAAAACTCACAGTGAACTGGGTGGCACTTCCCGCAGTTAAACCTGTATAATAAGATTGTGGGTCTATGATGTTTGCTACTGCATTCTGCATTGTTGCATTTTGTATTGTTGCATTTTGTATTGTTGCATTTTGTATTGTTTCATTACCTTCTGGTTGAGCAAATGCGGTCTGCATTAATACCATGCAAAGAAGCACCCCAACAAATAGGGATGCTGCCTTTATTCCTCTACTTTTACTCATATTTTTGTCTCCATTCTGTTTATTACATTCTAAAATATTCAATTACTCTTCACAATCCTGAGGAAGTGAACTTATCCAAAAATCCACTTTTTTCTTATTAATGAGATTTTTGGAATTGCTTTCATGACCCTAAACGCTACCTATAGCTCAGAGGGAGAAACTTAAAGAAGTTTATTTGAGTTTTGGGGTAATTTAAGTAAGATTTGTAGGCATCTTCATGAAAGAGCACACTTATGTAGGGCATGAGGAGTTTTTGGACATTTATTGGAGTTTTGTTAACCCTTTCACCGTTCCTCCAGAAACTGCTGTAAGCAGCCAATATAGAGATATTTATGGTGACAGAACTAGAATACAATATGATGCCTAGTATAAAATAGTTACTAACATTTCAAATTTGGAAAATAATTGCATATGATTAAGGAGGACTAAGTTTCAAAATCTAGTGCTTGGATTCCGAAATCAATGAGTAATCTGAGCATTCAGAATGCTTATTTGAGGTAATATATGTGTAATAGAGTTCCCAAATTAAAAATGGACTCATAAGATCCAATTTTTAAAAAAAAACCATATTGAACTTTAAAAATAATAGCTGCGTATATTTGTTTATTCTCTGGCTACACAGAGCCATAAAAAACGTCTTAAATTATTTTATTATTTATTCTGTTGTGCTGCGGCCTGGATACAGGTAATTGCAACGGCAACGACAATATCTTCGTCACTGCAGCCTCTGGACAGGTCATTAACTGGTTTTGCCAGTCCCTGGAGGATGGGACCATAAGCTTCAGCTTTGGCAAGTCTCTGGGCAATCTTATACGCAATATTTCCAGCGTTCAGGTCAGGGAAAATGAAGACATTGGCTTTGATGAGTTTTTGCCATTTTCCACAATATTCCTTTATTTTCAATAATATTCGCTGATAAGGTTTATTTTGTAGAAAAATTTGTTTAAGATAGATCAAAATGAATTTAATTCAACATTGTACCATCAATTCCAATTAAAAATATTATTAGTCATTTAATCACTAAAAAAACTAAGTTTGAATTTTAAACACATACTCGATATTTATATTTTTACGCCATTTGTAGGAAAAAAATCATACGAAATGCTAATTTTTTGAACATATGTAAGATTAATTGAGCTTTTACAGCCAGATTCTGTATTTGACGATATTTAGAATGCTATTTTAGAGGCTTTAGATATGATTTTTTAGCAAAATCGGTAGTTATAACCTATTTGTTGGCTTTTAAAGCTATTGCCAATTTTGGCAAAACCTCAGATACTTTCTTGATCTAATTAACTTCTGATGGCTGATAAAAGGTAAGCTTTTCTGCTGCCTGGACCGAGCCTCGAATCAAAAGCTGCGTCTTTTATATAGATAATATTGAAAAGAGGCGTAAAAGTACGCTCTATTTCGGCTTTTGAGACCCTCCTGGGCCCGTACCCTTCGGGCTCCTTATCGGAGAAGCACAGCATGAAATATTTGCCCCCTGCCTTAAGCACCCTATGTACCTGTCTCACAAAAACGGGCCTCTCATCGTCCGTCATCACGTGAAACAAGCCCGCGTCGATGACGATGTCGAACTCGCCCTCCATGAAAAGCCGGTCCATCTGCAATACGTCCCCGGCGACAAAACTGACCTTAACATGACGCTCTATGGCCTTTGCTTTTGCGTCGGAGATTGCATCCTCAATGAGGTCTATACCCGTGACTTCAAAGCCGCTCATAGCCAACATTATGGCGTTCTCGCCCCGTCCGCACCCTATATCCAGGTCCCGGCCAGGCTTAATTTCTCCGCCCTTTATAAGAGCCTGAAAAGCGGGCTGGGGGTGACCGACATCCCATGGCGGCGTGCCCTTATATGCTTCATCCCAGTACAAGCTAATCTCCTCTCACTAACCGTCAAATTATCATTTGATTACAGATGAATACTTTCAAAATGTCTGCAAATCCTGAAAACCAGGCTAATCCTATAAGTTAACAGAGAGTAGCCATATATAAATTGACCATATATTATTAAACTGGATTATATTAAAATGATTTGTATTAATTATATCTTTATTTAATTAGATATATCCATGTGGTTGGCTCAATTGGCCGAATTCGTATAGGGGGTAAAGAATGGAAAAGAAATTGATAATTTATCTGCTAGTGCTATGTTTAGCTTTTTCTTTTGGAGCCGTGCAAGCACAGGCTGGAGAGGACAATAAGTCCCAATGGGGAAATTTGAACACAGTTAATAATATCACTACGTTTGCAGATAAAACAGCTAACTTAAGCGAGGGGTCGGGAGGAGATGTCCGATGGATCCCGGTAAGCGAGAACGAAACAACGTTCTATAAAAGACAGGACGCGCTCCCGACGTAATAAAAAAGCCGTTTTTCAAATTCACTTATAGTCACGCCTGTAATTGTTGCAATGAAAACCACTTTAAGTTCATCGAATAGTTGCATTATTTGGCCTCGTGACTATATGTACTTTTCAGACAGTCTATTCGAACTGTAGGGAATTTATCCAACTAATGATAATAAATTAACTCAAAATGATACAAAAAATAACAAAAAACGGTATAATTGAGTTATTTTCAAAATGAAGTGATATTGTGCCTTTATTTTGACATTGATTTTGTAGTTATTGAAAATAGGATATTAAAGCGTCTAGTAATCAAAAACTTAGTCCCGCCTGTGTGTGACAGATGAATGGTTAAATGCAACAGCGAAGCGGTTAATTCATTAGATCCGAGAGTGTCTATAGCTACATTTAAAGATCTTGATCCTTATATATATTATATAAGTTAGATAAATCAACAGTTTTATATTCATATGGGGAAAATTTTTTATAACAGAAAGACCTATTTCTATTTTAGACTCTTGAAACTTTTTCACATGCATGACTGGGCAATTTCTCTGCGCTGTATAATAATACTTTTTACTCTTAACCTGGTTTGACTATCGGGTTAATTACTGTTCAAATGAAAACGCATTGATTAAAGCCTATTTTTGGGAAAGTGAAGAGCATACAAAATCACAGGACCGGCTTTTTAAGTTTGGACTGTTTGTTGAAGAATACGCATTAAACTCACTCAATCGTATGAAAATATATCTCCCTTTTAAATCGGGGGGTTTAAGCGGGAGAGTATATTTTCATTGCCAGTAAGAATTGGATTTATAATCTGATAGCTTTGTAATATCCAATTTCTTTGGAAATTTATGGTTGAGTGGACACTATGGAGGAATTATAATGCAAAGAGTTGTGTCTAAAATACTAAGTATTTTCACATTAGCCATCTTTGTCATGTCAATGACAGGAGCAGCAGTGTGTAATAACCCTACATGCAGCGCATGTGAACCAGTTTCAAAAACTATAATTGTTGCCGGAGATGGAAGCGGAAAATACAACTGCGATGGAAAAGACGATCAAGTACAGATTAACCAGGCTCTTGCCTTTGCTGCCAAAAATTCTGGTACAACTGTTCACCTCAAAGGCCCATTTACATATGTCATACGCGATACTCTTATGATCGGCAGCAACACAGTCTTTGAAGGAGAATCCGGTGTAACAATTAAACTTGCTAAAGGATTATCGGTCTGGGGTGGTCCCAAGAGTAGTATTTCAAAAGAAAAAGCTATGCTTATGATTAAAGGCAATTCTGCAAGCAATGTTAAAATAAGAAACTTAATTGTTGATGGTAGCCAGAGTGATTATTATCCTAAAATCAAGCTTGGAACTTCCTGCTACAACATGGCAACCTTAATAGGGTGCAGTGGATTAACTATTCAGAAGGTTACATTCAAGAACGGTTGCAATGACGCAATGCTTCTTTCAAAATGTTCTAATGTGCTAATAGATACAGTAACTGTAAACAAATGTGGACATGATGGTGTATATGCCTATAACGTAAAAGGCATTACAGTTAAGAATAGTAAATTTATTAACCGGACTAATTCGTCCTGTCGATTCTATAATGTTACCAATGGAAAGTTTGTAAATAATGAATGTACCACATCTGGTGGTGGATACGCAGGCTTAGAATTAGAAGGAGTTGTAAAAAACATAGAAGTTTATGGCAACTATTTCTATCATTTAGCTGGTCCTGCAATAGCGCATGTAAATTCAAAAGAAAGTAGTGTAAAAATTTACGAAAATAAAATTGTAAAACGCAAGTAAGAAACTTTATTAATTATGAAACTTTCAGTTAATGAACTGAGAGTCAATCAAATTTATTTTTCTGAAGATATATTAAGTATGCATAAAATGCATAGTCCTAAATAGGGAAATTAATTTCTCTTAAATCAGAGGACGGATGCAGAACAACCTTCAATATTCCTCTAGGTTGAGAAATCTCAATTTATTTATATACTACGGAATGGTTAAAAAATAACTCCAAGTTTTCACTTTGGGAATGGCTCTATAATTCCATTTCCCCAAATAAACATCAAAGACAATATCGGTAACAGAAATACTTGAAATTATAGTTTCATCATTCCTAAATAACTTCTGGTCGTTTCCGTGAATTGTTGAACATCGTAGACACATGACTCTTTCTACATTTTCCTATAACACCGTGGTGTACTTGTTTTTCAGATTTGATCAATGACTCATGGACACGACCAAAATTGGAAAAGAACCAGAAAAATTAAAAAGACCATGAATTTACTATAATTACTTATCTTCTTAAAACTCTTTATTTTTTTTACTGTTTGCCTAAGCTTCCTCAGAAGCAAGAAATAAGTACGATCTGACGCAAATTAATAATGGTTGGTATATGAAATCCAAATTGCTCGTCTTTCTACTGGTTCTTTCGCTTGTTGCAAATGCTTACTTTGTCTTGTTTGAAGAACAGCCTTCCCTTGAGAAAGGACAGATCGAGGAAATGCAGACCCGTATAAATTCTCTTCAAAAGGAAAACGAAAACCTTCAGGCGCAAGTAAATCAGGATAATCAGTCGCTTCAATCTTACGCTTCGCAATTAGACTCATATCGCAAAAAGGTTTTCGAACTCCAAAATAACTCTAAAACTTGTCCTACAGGCATAGAAGGATTCGCTACCCTCCAGGGACCTGCGGTCTTCAAGAAAGTCCAACAAGATCAGACAGATCTCTTTGGCCGGCAATCAGTTTCTGAAGAAGGTGCCCTTATCGATATTTCTGTTGAGATCAGACCAGGAAAAGGCCGCGTGCTCGTCCAGACAACCCCTCTCATGGGTATGGTCTTCCAGGATGCTGCAAATACTGCAGTCTTCGTAGCTGAGAGCAAAACAGGAAAACCATTGTCAAGTAGTGATATTATCTTCAGCATCAACGCTAAAGACCAAATTCCAGGCGTTGATGGTTCCAGCGCAGGTGCTCTTATGACCCTTCTTACGATTGCCGCCATCGACAACAACACCAGACTCAATGACAGCATTACTCTCACAGGCACTATTGACAATGAAGGCAATATTGGTCCTATAGGTGGGGCGCTCGAAAAAGCCAAGGCAGCAAAAGCCGGGGGTAAAACCCTCTTCCTTCTTCCAAGGGAAAACAGCGAGCTTGTCACATATAAATTGGTAGAAAGACATTTTGGTGGCCTTACTGTTGTTGAGAGAGTGCCGGAAACCGTAAATGCTAAAGAGTATATCGAGAAAAATGTGGGAATCAGGATCGAATATGTAGACACAATTGACGACGTGTTAAAATATGAGAAGTAAAGTAGAGAAAATAAGGTCTCTATCCAATTCTACTGCGACGCTAAAGTTACTACAGGAGCCTGTTTTCCCCCTGAGTTGCTTAGTTCAGCTAGAACCGGCTACTCATTTTTTTAGAGGGCGGGCATTGTTTTTATATAGTTACAGGAAACTTTTGCAAATCAGACCGGAAGACTTTCAATTTTCTCGAAAAGTGATCATTGATTAAAATGAAAAAGAATGTTCAAAATCTCAGTTCCGGAAACACAGGTCACAAACCTGTTATCAGGGAGATCTATGACTGCCTCCTTGACTTACATGGCCATCAGGGCTGGTGGCCTCTAACCGAACTCCATGAAACCGGTGGGATAAACCCTACAAAAACAGGTTCTGTCAAGGGATATCACCCTGCAGACTACACCTACCCGCAAACCAGAAATCAGCAGTTTGAGATTATATGCGGGGCTCTGCTCACACAGAATACAAGCTGGATTCAGGTTGAAAAGGCTCTTCTCAACCTTAAGCAGCTGAATGCCTTTTCCCCCGAAGTCGTTATAGCCCTTGGCTTGGAAACTTTAAAAGAAGCAGTCAAGCCAGCAGGCTATTACAACCAGAAAGCAATACGCCTCAAAATTCTTGCCAGCTGGTTTCTGGAACTGAAGGATAGAGTCCCTACACGGGAAGAACTTCTTTTTTTAAAAGGTATAGGCCCAGAAACTGCGGATTCTATTCTTTTGTACGCCTTTAAACGGCCTTTTTTTGTTGTTGATGCCTATACGAGAAGAATAGTAACAAACCTGGGACTTGTTGATGAAAAGGCAGATTATGATGAAATAAAGGCTCTCTTTGAAGAAAGCATCCTTCATGATATGAAATTGTATCAGGAGTATCACGCTATGCTTGTTGAGCATGCAAAGAAATATTATCAGAAAAAGGGTAGCTATGCAAAATGCCCGCTTTTGAATATTGTCCAAGATTAAAAGATTTTAAGGGGAAAAGAAGTTAGCTACTAGCGAAATTTCGGGTGAAATCTCTGCTGTATATCTCTTTATCCTATTTGAGCACCTGGCTCAGTGGCCGAATATTTAATTAAGTGATTTAACATTCAGTTAAATGCTTACAGTTAAATGCTTACAGTTAAATGCTTACAGTTAAATGCTTAGATACTCAGTCTAGTCAAGTACTTCTAGTTTAATCTTTATGTTGTCGTGCAGTGATCTGTGATTTCCAAATTTTTTCCTGCAATTTCTGCTGGAAAGGTAGCAATATTCTTATAAGAGCTTTATTCCGTACCAGTCTGAAAGTTCTGCATCAAGAACCCCTTCATGGACCATCTTCTCAATCTCGTTTTCAACCTGTCCGTAAGTGAACTGGTAGTCATGCGAGATTGCGGAAATGACATCCGGGCTATGGCAGAACCTGTTCGGAAATGCTTCGTTGAACATCGCTACGTTTTCGATGATCAAATTCCTCAGTTTTTCCATTTTTTATCACCTCTTTTGTTTTTATTTAGTTTCTAATTAGTTCATTCTTATTTCATCGTTTTTCTTCGACATACTATAATATACTGGTGGATATATATATGTTTTCCCAATAGATTCTATAGAACTTGTAATAATATATATTGCTATTGTAGTCATCTAGGACAAATCGAAGCAGAAAGTCATAGAGCATTCCATGTATGAGTTTAAGAATGAGTTCTCGGAGGAAGTAATCAATATCTCCGCTTTTTATGACAGGATGCTCCTGAAATAAGGCAAAAGCCTATCTCATGAACTGAAAGTAAGGTGCGCAATTGATGGAACAGTAAGAGACTTTCTTGTCCACAAGGTTACCTACAGCAGCATATCTGGAGATATGACCGAATTCAGGATAAAATTCAGGGAAAAAGCATAATTAAAAATAAAATTCACTTTATTATTTTCATTGTCTCAGCCAGATCTTCTGCAATCATCATTCTTTTTGATTTCTCAATCAGGTAATTCTGACCTGTCTGCAGATATGAGGGGAAAACCCTTCTGCCCTCATAGTAAAAATGATTCTTCCGGATTTTATACGTCGAGCCAGCCGGAATCGTATTTTTACTGCTTTTCCTCTTGCTAATATAGTTGAAAGCTTTTATCGCAATATCTCCCATCAAGAGATACACCTTTAAATTCGGAAACAGGGCAAGTTCCTTTTCAAGAATATGAGAGCAATTTTTGATCGTTGCAGCCGAGACCCCATATTGAGTTTTTGAACATTTAACCGCAGTCGTAAGGTAGAATCCGAGATCAAGAATATCCTGCATACTACTAACTGAAATCCCTGCATCATTGAAAGCCTGAAGCGTCGTCTTCAGGTAAAAAGGCTCTCCAGCCGAATAAAAATAATCTTCCTGGTTCTCAGGCGGCGCTTCGGAGATCATAACCGCTTTGACCTTCTCAGGCTGTATGTCCACAGGAGGTCTAAGATATACACTTTTATTGACATCGATACAAGGAAAATCGCTACATCCTATATACTTAACAGGCTTCATTTTGGATTCACCTGGCTTGACCATAAGAGTACAGGGAATAATTTGCCGTATAACAGGATTCCCAGATTAGCCTTATAAGGCAGGTATTTGCTGAATAGAAAGCTATAGTGATAGATGATATTATGCATGGTTAGATTCATTGTTAGGGTTTTTGGAATGTTTGGAAATTGATATGGGTATGCAAGTATGTTAAGTTTAGGGCGTCGAAATATCGAACCCACATTCAGGAGGGCTCTACAAAACAGTTTTAGAAGCTCAAAGTTAGAAACTGTTTATTCCGGAACCATTAATCTTTATTTTTTTTGTAACCCAAATTTTATCATTTTCTTGATCTTAATTTAGTAGGTTGTAACTATTCTCATTGTCATAATAATTCCACACACTGGACGCGGCGAGATGTAGTTTTTAAATATCGGAAAAACAAAGAGGATGTTTGTCTTATTATAGTTAATACGTTATTACTCAGGGATCTTGTATTGATTATTTCAGAAACAGTTAATCGTTAATTACGGGAAAATCTAAAATCATATTAATGAGATAAAATTCGTGCACCTAACACATTTACATGCTGCTCCAAAGGGCAATTGAAGAGTGTCTTTTTTTTGGAAAACAGCAGCGAAGGAAAACCTGGATAGACTGAAGGATATTGTGGTTGAATGATTAGTCTCATTAAAAATTTCAACGTCAACCAGTATATACCCCTAGTTAAAATTTAATTCCCGGTAGTTATATATCGTTTTTGGTCTAATGTTTACATACTTAGTCATAGCGAACAGACAACTTTGTGCAGGAATTCTCATCAACTGATCATTGTATGAGAATTCGATTTACTATTTTTTTCTATTTTATTTAAAATTCGATATACTTTTGAGACATTATCTTTCGCCATTATTTACTTCATATCGGTATCATCGTTGATTTTACAGTTATTCTATTGCTTGAAAAAACAACCAGGCTCCATTCTGCACATAGGTCCAAAATGAGTAGTAGTGCTTTTCAAAATTTACACCCATCAACCTTAACGATTTAATTTCAGCGAGATTTCGCAACAAAAGAGTGATGGACAAACATTGCGTAATTTCCTACGGTTCTGGGGGAAGTTTCCTTCTCGGCAAGCGGTGGGTATCCGACTGAAATAAAGTCGGATTACCCAAACCTCCAAACACATCATACACTACACGGTCTATAACCCACGTTTTCGGCCTCCTAGCGGCTTGTCTCCTGCTGAAGTCAAAAACGAAAGAGCCGTTTCAACCTGCGCTTTTTTAACTCCTTAAATTCTGATAGAATCACGCTCTAAGGAAGAGCCCCTAAATACTCAAAAATCACATAATGTATCGGAATCTGGGACCACAGCCGAAAGGAGTATATTGCCCGTCAAAATTTAGCCTTTTAATCTGTCACGATTCCCTTTGTGGTCTTTTCGACTCGATAAATGTCACAGCTTACCGAAGTCATGATTGGGGATTTGAAGAAAGAGATGGAGGATGTTGATTTTATAGAAAGAAAAGGACTTATCGATTACGATCATATCTCTCCTAAAGACTCAAAACCTGTTGAAAATTGATGTTTAACTTTTGGGGGGACAAACGATAACAGAAAAGACCAATCAGAACAAACCTATGCTTGGAAATAACTTGTACTTGGATTCGTTGTGATTGAATCGTGTGAGTACCACACAATTCGTAGAAGACCTATCGTGACCGCGAGTAATACTGAAGAAGTTCTCTTTACAGATAATCTCAGTAGACTTACAAAACTAGAAAAAGATGAGACTGTAAAGGGAGTTCTTAAGGTTTCGTTTCCAACGTATGAAGTAACTGGATCTATGCCAGTTGAAGGTGAGGAATTCAGCAATGTCCTTTTTTTAGGATATGAATATCCTGGGGTACAGTCGCCTGATTGGATGCAGGTTCTTAAGAGGGAAGCAGCAAACCCCAAGAGATGTGTGTAAAGTTTGGGTCTATAGACTAAACTATTATTACATTTCAGAATCAATTGTAAAGTTTAACTCTGGATTTTACCCTTTTTCCTGCAGATTTTGGGGGTTAAGCTTTACTAAATATTGCTTTGAATCGCTCTCGTCTTTGTTTCCAAATTCGATGTTATTGTCGCACTACAGTTGTGGTCATTAGGTAGTATATGCTCAACGCAAAAGATTTTCCTACATTTGTAACATTTGAAAAGTTTCCATGACACGATTCTTTTTCCGCAATGCTCACATACCATAATGATACCCCCCGATTATCTTCGTTTTCTAAACACTATGTAGCTGCCATCTCCCCGGTATATACGGCATAGCTATTTTTTCCATTGAAATATCGATATCCTCTCCTCAGCCCGCAGTAGGACGCCCGAATTCGTGACACATAAATTTATGCTCCTAACATGCTACCTGGTCCAATCGGATATTTTATCGTTAGGAACGCGAGAATATCCTGCAGGTCTAAGGTTTCCTGACTCCGCCATTTCGTCCCTTGCCAAGTAACACAAGACCAAAAATGATTCCAATCAATGCTAACCTCAACATCGTTTGGTCATAACCTCAACATCGTTTGGTCATCCATACATTAACTCCCCTGTGGAATAATAATGCAGGTTTTGAATATAAACATTCCCACTAGACTATTTATTTATATATTTTGAAACTTAACAATGCTATGTTTCAAAATATATAGAAAAGTTTTATTTTCAAAATGGACTATACAGCCCCTTTTAAAAAACCTCCTTGCGTGCTTCTAGGCTGTCGTAGATTAGATAGGACAGAGGGATTTAGCGAGGGGTGTACTCTGGAAGGGACTGCTATCGAAAAAGCAGGACGAAATTAACTAGTATCATGAAAATTTAATTTTGGATCGCCTCGATAAGCTCTGAACCGCTATATGCTGATTAGGAGCTATCTAATTCCTACATACTGATGAGAAACTATCCGAATATTATGTTCCATAACTAAATTTTCTTGACACTAGTACCATGACAACTTAGTTGTGAGTCATTTATATACTTTGAGTTCTTTTTATATCTCATGTTAAATATTAATCTTACAAATTATGAAG
>MCHG01000204.1_pt1 | contig 28981 bp, 28 predicted proteins | sample 787351 | NCBI WGS metagenome assembly MCHG01 (sample SAMN05430296, study PRJNA330682) | permafrost metagenome | biome: Cold desert; feature: permafrost; material: soil; isolation source: enrichment culture inoculated with soil incubated with H2/CO2 at 20 degrees... ... | reverse complement strand
TCGGGAGCTTTAACGGAAGTTTGCTGGGCTGCTTTCGTAAAGACGTCGCGCTGTGTCACACTGCGTCCCGGGCTTGGAACGGAGAACGGAGAACGTGTGAAGCAAGGGGACGGTTCTTGTGCTTCATCGTTGGACTGGGATGGAGACGGAAGTCTTCTTGGGAGACGGCACATTTCATGTGCGCCGTCTTGTCTTAGGGGTCGCTGTAGCGGGGGTTGTGAAGCAAGGGGACGGTTACGGTGCTTCATCGTTGGAGTGGGATTGAGGCGGGAGTCTTGGGAGACGGCACATTTCATGTGCACCGTCTTGTCTTAGGGGTCGCTGTAGCGGGAGTTGCGAAGCAAGGGGACGGTTCGTGTGCTTCATCGTTGGACATGGGATTGAGGCGGGAGTCTTGGGAGACGGCACATTTCATGTGCGCCGTCTTGTCTTTGCGTGCAGGGTGGTATGTTCTTGACTTGCATTCTGTATTTAATTATTTATGAGGATTGCAAAGAATAAATACAAAAAATAAATAGCTAAGAACTGCTTTCTTGTATATACTATGTATATACGAGAGGAGGTTTTCTGATGGTTTCGATAATTACGAAATGGGGAAATGGTTTAGGTCTTCATATTCCTCAATACGTGGCAAAGGAAATCGGAATTCAAAATGGAACTCCAGTGGATATAAAAATTGTTGACGGATCAATTGTAATTAAACCCAGAGTTTATTCGTTAAAAGAACTTTTAGATCAGGTGACTCCGGAAAATCTTCATCGAGAGATTCACACTGGAGAACTGGTGGGGAATGAAGAGTGGTGAATAATTATTTTCCAGACAGGGGAGATGTTGTTTGGCTTCAATTCAATCCGCAGGCTGGGCATGAGCAAGCTGGAAAACGACCAGCGTTAGTACTATCTCCAAAAGAATATAATCAAAAAACGGGATTGGCTTTATTTTGTCCTATTACAAGTAAAGTTAAGGGGTATCCATTTGAAGTAAAATTACCGGAAGGACTTCCCGTACAGGGCGTTATTCTGGCAGATCAAATTAAAAATCTTGATTGGATAAGTCGATCAGCACAATTTGCTTGTAAAATACCAGTGGAAATAATGCAGGAAGTTATACTGAAAGTTGAAACGCTATTTAAGGATTGACCCGTTAGTTGTTTATTGGAAAAAAGGTGGAATATTTATGCCTTCAAAAGTTGAACAGGTTGAATTCGAACCACTAACCACGAATCACGAACCACGAGTTTGTTTCGTTACGCTTGGCTGCAAGGTGAACCAGACTGAGAGCGAGGCGGTGGCTCAACTTTTTCGGGAGGCAGAGTATCGGGTGGTCGAGGCCTCAGAGGAAGCGGATGTTGTTGTTGTTAATACTTGTACTGTGACGAATATGGGGGATAGTAAATCTCGTCGGGTTATTCGCCGCATGATTAGGGAACATCCAGAGAGTGTTGTTGTGGTTATGGGGTGTTATGCACAGACTGCTCCGGGAGAGGTTTTGGGTATTGATGGCGTTGATCTGGTACTCGGGACGCAGGATCGTATGAAGATGTTAGATCTGATTGAGCAAGTAAAAATTGAGCAAAAGCCTCAGAATGCTGTGCACGAGATTTGGGATGCGGGGGAGTTTGAAGAGCTTCCCCAACTTAGCGAGGAGCATAGGGCAAGGGCACTTCTCAAGATACAGGAAGGGTGTAATCAATTCTGCACCTATTGTATTATTCCTTATGCACGTGGTCCTTTGCGGAGCAGGCTCCCGGAGAAGGCTCTAGCGGAGGCTCGCCGGCTTGTAGAGGCAGGACATCCCGAGATCGTCTTGACTGGAATTCATACTGGATATTTTGGACAAGATTTAAAGGAAGGTTCAGGGGGAAAGTGGGATTTAGCTCGTTTGGTAAGTGAATTGGTTGAAATACCTGGGCTAAGTCGTCTGCGCTTGAGTTCGATAGAACCGATGGAATATACGCCTGCGTTAATCGAAAGTATTGTCTCGTCAGATAAGGTTTGCCCCCACTTACATATGCCCTTACAGAGTGGAAGTGACCGGGTTCTAGCCCGAATGAACCGCCCCTATACATTGAACGAATACCGAAGTCTGCTCGAAAGACTACGACTGAAAGTACCAGATCTTGCTGTCACCACGGACATCATTGCTGGTTTTCCAGGAGAAACTGAAGATGATCACGCTTCTACTTTAGAGTTCGTGAAGTCCTGCGGGTTTTCGGGAATTAATGTATTTCCCTATTCAAAGCGAAAAGGAACCCCTGCGGCAGACTATCCTGATCAAGTTCCTAAGCAAATAAAGGAACGACGGGTCAAGGAGTTGTTGTTGGTTGCTTGCACTAGTCAGGAAGAGTATGTTAGTCGTTTTTTGGGAAAACCTGTGGAAGTGCTGATCGAATGGATTGATTCGCAAGGGCGGGCGATAGGGCATACTCCTCATTATGTTCAGGTTCAATTACAGCTCCGTGAGGATGCATTGCCTTGGGTTTCTCGACAATTTGTAACTGTTGTTTTGGAAAAAGATCATATGAACAAATAACTGGTTTGGGTAATAAGATAAAGGAGGAACTGAAAAATGCAAGTTGAGGATTGTTTGTTTTGCAAAATTGTCCGTCGAGAAATCCCAAGTGAAATTGCCTATGAGGATGATGAGGTGATCGCTTTTAAGGATATTCAACCGTTAGCACCGGTGCATTTGGTCATAATTCCGAAGAATCATCTGGGCAGCCTAAATGATGTCACGACTGAACACGAAGCGTTAATCGGCCATACTTTTGGCGTGATCCGACGTTTAGCGGAGGAGTTCGGAGTGGCCGAGTCGGGTTATAGAGTGGTGACGAATACTGGGGCAGATGGAGGTCAAGTCGTCGGGCACTTGCATTTCCATTTACTCGGAGGACAGGCACTGAATGCGAAAATCGGATAAGTTTAGCGTCAAACCTTCATGCTACCCTATAGGGGTACTTTGTGAATTACCCATACTTGACGCAAACTAGTTCATCCAGTATAATGAAAAGGTATATTTCTGATGATCCAGTGGAGGGAGGGATAAGACAATGAGTGAAGTCAAAGTTGGTAAAAACGAATCCCTGGATGCCGCACTCCGCCGGTTCAAGCGTACTTGTCAAAAGGCAGGGGTTAGTGCTGAGGCTCGTAAGCACGAGGCATATGAAAAACCAAGCGTGAAGAAAAAGAAAAAGTCTGAAGCTGCACGTAAACGCAAGTTCAAGTAAGGAGTGTCTCGAATTGACCCTGAAAGATCGCCTCGTTGAGGATATGAAGGTTGCCATGAAGGCCAAAGAGGAGGGGAAGGTAAGACTTTCCGTCATCCGAATGGTCAGGGCTGCTATAAAAAATGCCGAGATTGACAAGAAAATTGAATTTACCGATGCTCAAGTCATCGAAGTATTAGCACGTGAATTGAAACTACGTCGGGATTCGCTTGAAGTATATGCAAATGCAGATCGCCCCGAAACGGTTCAAGCTCTGGAAGTGGAAATATCCGTTTTGATGGATTACCTTCCTCAGCAGCTTTCCGAAGGGGAAATTCGACAGCTTGTCCAGGAGACCATCGGCGTTGTGGGGGCTCAGGGCCTTAAAGACCTTGGGAAAGTCATGGGTGTGTTATCCCCTAAGACGAAAGGTCGTGCAGATGGCAAACTCGTCAATGTTATTGTGCGGGAAATTCTTGGGACATAATCGATATTCGCAGTTCGATTTTCGATAGTTGAACTACGAAGCTCAATCATTGGACAAGTAATTATTTGCTAAGGAAAAGACCCAGTTGCAGTGCAACTGGGTCTTTTCCTATGAGAAATGCAAAATAAATTGATAAAAAGCTTGGACTATTCTTACGCTTCCTTTCATAACTATCATACAGAAGGGAGGGGCTTTTTATGTTCAAGAAAATACAGACGAGTGTCGGAGATGTTTTGGATTTTCCACCAGATGTAGCGGGAGAAGGTCCTAAAATTACGATAACCGGGCGGCGACAAATTCTGGTGGAAAACTATTTGAGCGTTGTAAATTTTTCTGAGGAAGAAATTCGGTTGGAAACTGCGGAAGGGGACGTCTGTTTTGTAGGCAAGGGGCTAGCACTAAAGGTCATATTATCGACAGAACTTCGAATTGAAGGGAACCTTTCTTCCTTATCTTTCAAGGAAGGGGAGATAAAATAATGTTTGAACGATTGCGGGCTTTTTGGCAAGGGCGGATCTTCTTTCTCGCAAGAGGAGAGCAGTTAGCACGCTTTCTGAATCAGATTTTGAAGGACGGTGTGATCGTTTATCATACACAGAAATCTGAAAGAGGAATGCGGGCACAGATTAAGTTGGCAGATTTTCGGCGCTTACGGAGGGCAGCTCGCCAAACTCATACTCGGGTCCACATTATGGTTAAATACGGGTGGCCTTTTATTGCAGCACGTTGGTGGCGGAGGAAGGGTCTTTTAACTGGGATTGCAATCATAGCCGTGGTGTTAACAATTTTGTCTCAGCTTGTGTTGTCTATCTCCGTGAGGGGCAATCGCAATGTTTTAACCACGGATGTCTTGGAGAGGGCTGATAAGCTAGGGCTTAAAACTTGGACCAAATCAAAGGATTTGAATTTAAACCAGATTGCAAAAGCACTTCAGGAACAATTGCCGGACGCTGCTTGGATCGGTGTGGAGAGGAGTGGGACTGGCGTGTTAATAAAAATTTCAGAAAAGACCCGTCCCTCGATACCTGAGGAAGCAGGTAATCTCGTCGCTAGGCACGCTGGTATAGTGAAGGAAATTATGGTAATCCAAGGAATCCCGCAAGTGCATGAAGGAGAAACCGTTCGAGCGGGTCAAGTGCTGATTACACAAGCGTCAAACGCGAGCCTTCCAAATACACCCGTAGCTCCAAACACCGCTGTGGGTAATAGCAAGACATCTAAACCGACTCCCCCAACCTCTATGGCTAGAGGGTTTGTCCGCGCTCGAGTATGGTATAGTGCTGAAAAAGAAATGCCTTTGGTCGAAGATAAAGTGGAAGAAAGTGGCAGGAGTGCTGTGGGATGGGGTATAAAATTTGGTTCACGCGTCATAATGGTAACAGTACAGGATTCGCCATTTGAGCAAGACAATAAAGAAGTCACGAGTCATTCCCTCAAACCCTGGAGGAATTGGCGTTTCCCTGTCGAAGTTATAAGAGTAAACTACAAGGAACTCCATAAGGTGCACTTTGAACGTTCTATTGCCGAAGCACGTAAATTGGCAGAAGATGCCGCTCGAACTGAAGTTCAGAAGAAAATGACGCCTGGAGTTTTAGTTGTGGTAGAAAACGTGAAGGTTCTTCCCAACACTTCAGGTGCAGAACGGGTTAGAGTAGAGGTGGAAACCTACGAGGATTTGGCGGTATACGCTAATCCTTAAGGATCAAGGTTTCTAAGCCCTTTGAAGTGTGTCTTGTCAATATAAAGAAAACCCGGCTTCGCCGAGCCTTAGCGAAAGCGAAACCGTTGGTTGCACTTATGCTTAGAAAGTATATAACGTAAGTTTATACTTTCTGATAGTATAAAGAAAACCCGGCTTCGCCGAGCCTTAGCGAAAGCGAAACCGTTGGTTGCACTTATGCTTAGAAAGTATATAACGTAAGTTTATACTTTCTAATAGTAGAACTAAGGCACTCGTAAGTAAGGATGATGGTATTGAAGATTACATGGGTTAGAAAGGTCTTGGCGGCGCTATCCAACCGTATGGATTGGCTTAGACATCACACCAGTTGGCTTCGGGCCATCGTTGGGGTGATGTATTTTCTCTTGTTTACGGTTCTGCTATCTTCAAGTTTATTTGTCACCAAACTCCATTTGGTAGTAGGGGAACCAAGTCCCCAGCTCATCATAGCGCCATGGAACAAGGACATCGAAGATACGGTAAAGTATACTCAAGATCAGGATGCCGCTGCAAAAAACGTTCAAGCAGTGTATAAGTTAGACGATGAGTATATGAAACAGCTGACAACGGATATTGATAAAGCCTTCGATGGCGTTCGGGAAGCCGCTGCCACCCCTGGAGACGAGAGTGTACGGGTCACTAAGCTGCAAAAAACCCAGCCATTCACTATTTTGGCTAAGGGGATTTTAGTTTCTTTTATCAAGACTTCTCCAGAGGCTTTAACTGCTGCTGAGCAAATAGGCAGTAATATTATCTTGAATAGGGCGCGAAACGCTGAAACTGGGGCGCGGACGGACTCGGATGTGGAGCCACTCCGTGAGGCTATAAAAGCGGATATTAAGAAGTCTGAGCTGCAGGATGATGCTAAAGTATTCTTTGGTGCCTTCGTGGATCAAAAAGTGACTCGGCCGACCTTGACTGTAGATGAAGAAACCACGGAAAAGTTGCGTGCAGTAGCTCGAACGACTATGAAAAAAGATGTGCTGCATTATAAGGCAAATCAAAAGATTGTCGGTGTAGGGGATATCGTTGATGAAAGTGTTTTCCAAGTGTTGGTTGCCTATGGCCTGATCAATAGTAGCAACACCTGGAAATCGGCGTCTGGAATCGGGTTGATTGTTCTCGGTGGAATAGGTGTAATATGGATTTATTTACTTCAATATAAACGGGACATATTGGTTATGTTCAATCGAATCGTTCTAGTCGGACTGACGATGTTCTTGGTTTTGGCTATCGGTCGTGGAGTGATTTCTTTAAATCTGGGGGGAACGGAATTTAATGCCTTGTCAGGCGTGCTCATTCCAGTGGCTTGGGCGACCATGACAATTGCCATTTTAATTGGAGTGGATGTCGCTTTACTGGTGGCAGTTGTCCTAGCTATTTTCGTTGCGATTTTGGTCGACCCTACTCTTTCGACTGCGTTGGGCCTTCAAACAGGCATAGTAGCTCTTTTTGGAGGGTTTGTAGGGGTGTATAGTGTGTCCCACCTGAGTCAACGTTCGGATTTGGCGCGTGCTGGACTATTTGTGTCCGCAGTCAATATATTGATGGTCAGTGCGATAGCCTTGACTACAGGAATGCGTGTATCGGTGTGGCTGGTAGGAGTGCTCTTGGGAACTGTAAATGGTGTGGCGTCTTCGTTTTTGACGGTGGGGGCCTTACATTGGTTTGAGTCAGGATTTCGAATTACCTCATCTGTGCGGCTTTTGGAATTATCCAATCCCAATCGTCCATTGCTGAAGCGCTTATTGATGGAGGCACCAGGTACATACCACCATAGCATTTTAGTAGGTAATCTGGCCGAAGCCGCGGCGGAGGCAGTGCAGGCAGATGCTACGTTGGTAAGAGTGGGTTCCATGTATCATGATATTGGAAAATTAAAGCGACCTTACTTTTTTATTGAGAATCAATTTACTTCAGATAACCCCCATGATAAGATCGCCCCGACTTTGAGCTCGTTGATTATCACCTCTCACGTAAAAGATGGGTTGGAATTAGCGAAGGAAAATAAACTACCGCAACAACTCCAAGATATTATTGCGCAACACCATGGGGACGGATTAGTCAGTTTCTTTTATCATAAAGCCCTTGAGGAGAATGAGGAGGTTCCTGAGGAATCTTTCCATTATGAAGGGCCGAAACCCCAGACCAAAGAGGCAGCCCTTGTTTCCTTGGCTGACAATGTGGAAGCAGCGGTACGGTCAATGAAACAGCACACGCCGGGACGCGTCGAAGGGCTTGTTCGGAAAATTATTAAGGACAAGCTAAACGATGGTCAATTAGATCAATGTGATTTAACGTTTCAAGATTTAGATCGAATTGCGATCGCCTTTGTGCGTGTCTTGAGTGGAATTTTCCATTCCCGCGTCGAATATCCAGAGTTGCCAGCAGCACGGGATGGCGGCGGTACACAGAAGAAACTCGTAGAAGATGTCAGTAAACAGATTAGTAAAACGAGTGAGGAAGCAGTCAAGTTACCTGAAAACGCAGTTGAGTCAAAAACTGAAATTCCTCAAGTTGTGCAGACGTCCCCTGTTAATGATGAGTCTTAGTGAAGTTTAATGTTTGAAGGGAGGAAAGGAAAACGTGATCTTGGATATTGCCTGGGAAGAAGAGTCAATTTTGCTTGAACGGCGAGAACCGCTTGAGGCAATGTTAAATCAGGCCATTGAAGCGGGGATCCGTCTTTCCAAAGGGTCGGATGAGGCGGAAGTAAGTCTGATGCTGGTTGATGATCAGCGCATCCATGCGTTGAATTTAGAGTATCGAGGGGTGGATCGCCCAACGGATGTTCTTTCATTTGCCTTACAAGAGGAATCGGAGGAAGAACCGGATTATGAATTTGAGGACGAAATGCTTGGAGACATTGTGATTTCTGTCCCTCGGGCAAGAGCTCAAGCAGAGGAATACGGTCATTCCTTCGAACGGGAACTGGTTTATCTTGCTGTACATGGGACGCTTCATTTATTGGGGTATGATCATGAAGAAGAGTCAGATAAACTAGAGATGCGCCACAAAGAAGAAGAAGTTATGGAGCTACTTAAATTAGAGAGAGTATGAGTTAGGTTAACAAATCTAAGTAGCTAACCGTACGGAGGAGTTCATGGGGAAATATCAGAAACCAGGGTTTTGGCGCAGTCTCAATCAGGCTTGGCGAGGATTACTATATACGTTGAGAACGCAGGGGCATATGAAATTTCATTTCGTTGCAGGAATTAGCGTCTTGTTCTTTGCTTGGTGGTGGCAGGTTTCACGCGTCGAATGGCTTATGCTCATCGTTGCGATAGGCTGTGTTATTGGTTCAGAAGTTATGAATAGCGCACTTGAAATTGTGGTGGATATGGTTCATCCAGACTTTCACCCTCAAGCGGGAATGGCTAAGGACGTGGCTGCAGGTGCTGTTTTGGTGACAACGATCCAAGCTATTGTAATTGGGTTGATTGTCTTTTTCCCACGTCTTCTTAGCTTGGCGAGTAGGATCTTTTAATAACCATCAGAAGTCGCAATAGAAGAGACAGGAGTTTTGTAGGATGGATCAATCCCCGACAATCGGAGTCTTTAAAGACCTTGAACCAGAATTGATGCTAGAACTAATTAATCAAGCTCAAGCAGCATACCAACAGGCTTATGTACCGTATTCACATTATCCCGTTGGAGCGGCCGTGCTTTTCTCCTCTGGGAAGATTTATAGCGGGTGTAACGTTGAGAATGCTAGTTACGGTTTAACTGTGTGTGCAGAGCGAAATGCTATTTTTCAAGCTGTAGCTCAGGGAGACAGGGAATTGAAAGGGATTGCTATTGCCGTTCCGACAGATGCTTTTCCCTCCCCTTGTGGTGCGTGTCGTCAGGTGATCCGGGAGTTTGCCGTAGATTGTCCGGTGATTTTGATTAATGGGTCAGGTAAGACGAAGGTGACGAGGTTGAAGACGTTGTTGCCGGATTCGTTTGGGCCAGAGTTCTTGTAAGGGCCTTGTGTCACACAGCGCTCGGATCATACGACGCAGAGCAAACTAGGGAACTTGCGTTACAACGCTCACTTGCTTGCTCTCGCAGATCAAACTAAGACTTAAGAGCTTGCTCCGTGAGAGGGCGGGGTTCCCGGCAAATCGGACATCCTTGTCCGGTTGCCGGCCGTGTACGTCCTTGTACACGGCCCCGTTGATGAAAGTGCTCTTAAGTCAAGTTTGTTACTGCTCTATCAAAGAAGCTTCACTTTTGTAAGCGCGAAGTTCCGGGTTAAACGGGGGTCGGCAAAGGAAAGCCTTGTGTCCCTGTAGCTAAGGATGATGTGAAGGAACCTCGTGATCTGCGCCACGTTTGGGGTCGTCGCTTACACGGAAGTTTGCTGGGCTGCTTACGTAAAGACGTCGCGCTGTGTGACACTGCGTCCCGGGCTAGGAACGAACGGAGGACGGGAGAAGAGGGTCTGTTCTTGGACCGTCTTGCTTCTTGCTTCACTTGCTTGGGTCGCATTCTTCTATGTGTACCGTCTTGCGGTGACTCGTATCGCATTGAGTTAATTTTGGTTAATGAGAATTCGCCCTCTGTCACGCTTTGCGTTGTGGCTAAAAAGCCACGCTGGATAGAGTTAATAACTAAAGGTTATGGTAATGAAGACAAATAGGATAAGATAGAAAGTGAATATAGTATTAAGATAGGGAAGTGACTTCACCGGTGGTTTTAACAACATCAAAAAAAGAATTTAAGTCTGGTTTTGTATCTGTTATCGGAAGGCCTAATGCAGGGAAATCGACTTTGCTTAATCATTTAATTGGACAAAAAGTACTGATCATGTCAGATAAGCCTCAGACCACCCGAAATCGCATTCAGTGTATTTTGACGGAGGAGCGGGGACAAATCGTCTTTTTGGATACTCCAGGGATTCATAAACCCAAACATAAGCTGGGGGAATATATGGTCGGGAAGGCCAAGGAGTCTATGCGCGACGTAGACGTTATCCTTTATTTGGTGGATCTTACCGCCGAATATGGCCCGGGTGAAGAGTATATTATCGAGATGCTCAAGCAATCGAAAAGCCCATGTGTACTAGTCTTCAATAAGGTCGATTTACTAGTCTCAAAAGAAATGCTGATGCATAAAATTCAGAAATATTCTGCGCTCGTCGATTTTAAAGCCGTTGTTCCTATTTCTGCAAAAACAGGGGAAAATACAGATGCGCTATTAGATGAGATTTTTGCTCAGCTTTCTAATGGACCTTTGTATTATCCGGAAGACGAAGTAACTGATCAGCCGGAACGGTTTATCATGGCGGAACTGGTGCGCGAAAAAGTGCTTCAACTGACTCATGATGAAATTCCTCATTCGATCGCCGTTGTGATCGAAGAGGTAGAAGAAAAGAAGACTCTTGTTAAAGTAAGAGCTTTGATTGTAGTTGAGCGTGAATCTCAAAAAGGGATTGTTATCGGGGCAGGTGGTAAACAGCTCAAAGAGATCAGTACTTTAGCTCGTCTGGACATCGAGGCGTTGTTGGGGAGTAAGGTGTTTTTGGAAGTTTGGGTTAAAGTTAAAAAGGATTGGCGTAATCGTATGGATAGTTTGCGTAATTACGGGTATGGAAAGGAGCGGGAGTAAGATGAATCTTGCAGGAATAACTGATCATACGTTATTAAAACCCCAAGCCACAGAAAAAGACATTGTAACACTTTGTCATGAGGCTCAACAGCATAAGTTTGCAACCGTTTGTGTAAACCCGACGTATGTAAAAACGGCGGCAAAGCTATTACACGGCACAGGAATCGGTGTTGCGGCTGTTGTCGGTTTTCCATTAGGTGCGACCTTTACCGAAGTTAAGGTTCAAGAGGTCTTTATGGTTAAAGCACATGGTGGTAAAGAAGTAGATATGGTGATTAATGTTGGATGGGCAAAATCCGGACATTGGGAAGCCGTAGAGCAAGATATAGTTCGTGTGGTTGAAGCAGCTCATGGGTGTGGATTACTAGTAAAAGTCATTATCGAAACTTGTTTACTTACGGAAGGTGAGCAAAAGACGGTAGCAGAGATTGTTAAACGCGCAGGAGCAGATTACATAAAGACCTCGACTGGTTTTGCAGGAGGTGGAGCTTCTGTAGAGGACGTTCGTAATCTTAAAGCCTGGGTTGGAGAGGGCGTTAAGGTTAAAGCGTCTGGAGGAATCAGGACTAGGGAGTTTGCACTTGAGCTGGTTCAAGCAGGAGCGGAACGTCTGGGGACGAGCGCGATACTTTAGCTCGGTAACGGTTAAAGCGGTGCTTCGTAGAGGACTTGTGTGACACAACGCTCGGTCTACGCCGCAGAAAGCAAACAACCGTGTAAGCTCTTGTCTCTGAGGAGCGGGGTACATCCTTCGGCGGATAGTATTCTTTTAAAGAACACGCCTACGGCGATAATCTCCACTGGAGACTATCGTGCCAAATTCGCCCTCCTTGGCTCAGTTGGCGGCTTCGCACGTCCTGTGCTCAGCCCCGTATTTGGGGTCGCTTACACAGAGTTTGCTAATCTGCTTACGTAAGACTTTCGCTTTTGTGTCACACTGCGTCCCGGGCTAGGAGTGGGAAAAGAGGGAACGTACTTGAAGTATGCTTAGAGGACGTTGGAAGCGTGTTCCGCTCTCTGGGTTTCGGCCGGCACATACATGTGCAAACGGCCGGCGTCGGGGTTGGGAACGGGAAGCGAGGGAACGTACAGTGTGCTCAGAGGACGTTGGAAGCGTGTTTCGCACTTTGGGTCTTGGCTGGCACATACATGTGCAAACGGCCGGCGTCCCGGGAACGGGGAGCGAGGGAACATACTAAAGTATGCTCAGAGGACGTTGGAAGCGTGTTACACGCTCTGGGTCTCGTCCCCACACTTATACATGTGCAAACGGCCGGAGTCAGGGCTTAGGCGTGAACGAAGGCGCTGAACTGTCTCGTCTCGTCTCGTCTCGTCTCGTCTCGTCTCGTCTTTCGTCGTCTTCCTAGCCCAGAGGGTCCGCGATCACACGCTCCGACGCCTTTGCGGTCATCGTAGCCAAACTCGGCTTTAATCCCGCTTTCATCGGGTCAATTCTCGCCATCCTTGGCTACAGGGACACTTGTCCATCCTTGGACAGCGCTCTAATTCTGCTTTCGGATGTTTCCCGCCGGCAACCGGCCAAGGTCCCTTCTCGCCGTCCATGGCTACAGGGACACTCGGCCGTCCATGGCCAGCGGATGGCCGATTTGCCGGGAACCCTGCCCTCTTACAAGAAGGATTAAAGCCCTTGTTTGGCACGAGGAACGCATGGCCGAGGACGTGTCTCGCGGACCCTCTTGATGTATACTCGGATTATAGATTACAAAGAATAGTATGAGAAAGGGTGAGAGCGTGGCCGTTTATCATGCGGACGCGTTAGTGATCCGTAGCCGGGAATTTGGAGAGTCGGATCGGGTGCTCACGCTTTTTTCTCGTGAAATGGGGAAGCTACAGGCTGTGGCGAAAGGGGTGCGTAAACCCAAAAGTCGTCAAAGGGCTGGGGCTCAGCTGTTTACGTATGCAGATTTTTTAATTCATAAGGGTAAGACCTTAGATACTGTCAGTCAGTGTAGCCCTAGGGAAAGTTTTTCTCATCTTTGGTATGATCTTGATCGGTCGTTTGCAGCGACGGGAATTGCTGAGCTCTTGGATATTTCGACGATTCCTGCTCAACCTAATCAGGAACTCTTTGGACTTACTTTAACGTGCTTATTTATTATTGAACAGTTTGACCCTGCTCTTGTGCTCAGTGCTTATGCCTTGCGGTCGATGGCATTGTTAGGTTATCGTCCGCGTTTGGGGGAATGTGCCGAGTGTGGGGTTAGTATAAGTGGCGAACGTCTGTTTTTTAGTTCGGAGGCTGGTGGTACACTGTGTGGAAACTGTCGAGAGACTTATTCCGGGCGATGGATTCGAGCTGGTAGTGTTGCGTTTATGCGTCAATTAATTAAGGGTGAAATTACGAAAATCGATCGTTTGCGTTGGAATGCATGGATGCAACAAGAGATTTTGGAGACTTTACGGCTTTTTGTGGAGCACAAATTCGAACGACCACTCAAATCATGGCGAATGGGGAGTTTAGGGACTGATGATGTGGGACGACATAATAGCAGAAAGGAAGGAAAAGAAAATGACTGAAGCATTATGGACTGAACTTGAAAAGTTGGACGTGTTGCGTGAACGTATGGGTATAGGCTACGAAGAGGCTCGTACTGCCTTAAACTTGGCTCAGGGTGATATTGTGAAGGCGTTGGATGATCTTGAGAAGGCTCAAGCGGGAGAAGAGACGGGCTTTGACCTTGCCGATAAAGGGCAGGGGATATGGGACAGCGTTAAATCGACGATGGCAACTATTAGACACAGCACGATTAGCCTTAAAAGACATGAAAATACGATTGTAAGCCTTTCGGCTCCTTTGGGTTTGGCACTGGCATATACAATTTGGAGGAAGCCCAGCTTAAGAATGCTAGCGCTTGTCGGTGCGGTAGGGGCAGCGGTGAACAATTTTGAGCTGGAAGTGGCTACCCCCGAGACTTCTTATGAAGACGATGCTTTTAATTTTGAGACAGATAAGGAATATTAAGGAAATATTATTGACACTACTTCTTCCTCCGCATATAATAAATTTAATTGAAAATGACGTGCAATGATGAGAAAGAAGTCCGTGAATCCTCTCTTTTAGCGAGTTCGGGTGGGTGGAAGCCGAATGGGAGTTGTGGATGGGGTAGCTCTGAGCATACTTAACGAAGTGGACCCTTAGGGGTCAAACAGGGTGGAACCGCGGGAACAAGCTCTCGTCCCTGTAGCTTAAATGCTACGGGGGTGAGTGCTTTTTTGTATTTTTAATGGAGGCCATCTAGAAACATTTCTTGGACAAGCACAAGTTTTGCTTACACAAAGATATCGAAAAGCTATTATACGAAATAACCAGTAACATATTAGGTTTAATTAATAGAGTGGTAAGTCAAGGGGGAAGGCAAGAAAAAACCGTCGTACTTGGATTTGTGCAGACAGAAGAACCGTCCCCCTGTCTGCGGAAGAACCGTTCCCCTGCTTCCGAGATTTGAACAATATTACAAGGAGGTTACTAAATGAAGTTCCAAGACATTATCCTAACCCTGAACAAGTTTTGGGGAGAACAAGGGTGTATTATTGCCCAACCTTATGACGTGGAAAAAGGAGCCGGGACGATGAATCCTGCGACGTTTCTGCGCGCGCTTGGACCGGAACCGTGGAATGTGGCCTATATTGAGCCGTCTCGCCGGCCAGCTGATGGGCGGTATGGAGAAAACCCCAATCGTTTACAGCACTATTTTCAATATCAAGTGATTATGAAGCCTTCACCAGACAATATTCAAGAACTATACCTTCAGAGTTTGGAGCAAATTGGAATTAATCCGCTCGAGCATGATATTCGTTTCGTCGAAGATAACTGGGAGGCTCCAACTTTGGGCGCGTGGGGGCTTGGCTGGGAGGTCTGGTTAGATGGCATGGAAGTGAGCCAGTTTACGTATTTTCAACAGTGCGGGGGTATCGATTGTAAGCCGGTCTGTTCAGAAATTACCTATGGCCTGGAGCGACTTGCGACGTATATCCAAAATAAAGACAGTGTGTATGATATTGAGTGGGTTGGAGACATCACGTATGGTGATATTTATCTTCAAAATGAGATCGATTACTCGACTTATAATTTTGAAGTGGCGGATATTGAAGCCTTACAAATTTGGTTCGACATGTATGAGCGTGAGGCAAAGCGGGTGGTGGAAAAGGGATTGGTGCTTCCAGCCTATGATTACGTGTTGAAGTGTTCGCATACGTTTAATCTGCTGGATGCTCGTGGAGCCATCAGTGTCACGGAAAGAACAAGTTACATTGCCAGGGTGCGTGTGCTAGCTCGTCTGTGTGCTCAGGCTTATGTGGAGCAACGGGAGAAGCTTGGATTCCCTTTACTTAACATCGAACAACGAACATCGAACAACGATTTGGGGGTGGAGTAAGATGGCGAATGATTTTTTGCTTGAAATAGGAACGGAAGAAATCCCAGCTAAATTCTCCCCAGGGGCTATGACCCAGCTGGAGGATCAAGCGCGCAAACGATTAACTGAATTGCGTTTACCCTTTAAGGAATTGAAGATCTTCGCGACTCCGCGTCGCCTCGCACTTAGTGTCACGGGTCTAGAGGAACGACAAGACGATTTATCGATGGAAGTTAAGGGACCTGCTGTGAAAGCCGCCTACGATGCAAGTGGGGCCCCAACGAAGGCGGCTCAAGGCTTTGCCAGGGGGCAGGGTGTGTCAGTAGAAGATCTTTTTGTCCAAGAACTCAACGGGGTACCGTATGTATTTGCCCGTAAATCAGAAATTGGGCTTGAGACTAGGGCGCTACTGCCTCAGTTAGCCAAGGATCTGATTAATTCTCTGCATTTTCCTAAGCCTATGCGCTGGGCAGAGCTTGATTTCCATTTTGCTCGACCGATTCGCTGGATCACTGCGCTTTATGGAACCGAGGTGGTGCCGTTTGAATTCGTCGGGCTAGCGTCAGGACGCACCTCCCGCGGGCATCGTACTCTGTCAACAGATGTCGTTTCGATTGGGCAAGCATCTGATTATCGTGAAGCCTTACGTGGCGTCTTTGTCCTTGTTGACCCTGAGGAACGCAGGGCTGAGATCGAGGCACAAATCAAAGTTCTTGCGGAAAGCGTTGGAGGCGAAGTGCCTGAAGATGCTGAACTTCTAGGCGAAGTCATCCACCTTGTTGAATATCCGACAGCCTTATTGGGTGAAGTCGCCCCTCAGTATATGGACTTGCCTGAGCCAGTGATTACAACTCCGATGCGAGAGCATCAACGGTATTTTCCAGTCCGTGCCGTCAACGGAAAACTTATGCCCTATTTTATAACCGTGCGCAACGGAGATGCTTTTGCCCTAGACACGGTAAAAGCCGGAAATGAAAAAGTTTTGAAAGCTCGTTTGGAAGACGCTGCCTTTTATTATAGGGAAGATCAAAAGGTTCCTCTGGCAGAGTTGGTGTCCAAGTTAGGAAAGATCGTGTATCACGAAAAATTAGGGACGGTTGAACAGAGGGTAGAGCGTTTGAGAGGTCTATCTCGGTTTATCGCGAGTAAGCTTGAGCTTGAGGGAGCTCAAATAGATGTGATTGATCGAACCGCACTCTTAGCAAAAGCGGATCTGGTAACTCTAATGGTCAGCGATTTTCCAGAGCTGCAAGGGATCATGGGGGCGGACTACGCCAGAGCCAGTGGAGAGAAACCTGAGGTCTGTCAGGGAATACTTGAGCACTATCAACCTCGCTTTACAGGGGATGATTTGCCGGTGTCTGACGCTGGGCGTGTTGTAAGCCTCTCAGATAAACTCGATGCTATCGTCGGGGCGTTTAGCATTGGGATTCAGCCTACGGGGTCCCAGGACCCTTATGCCCTAAGACGTCAAGCACAAGGGATCGTGGCAATCCTCTTAGACTCCAAATGGAACCTTTCCTTAACCGAACTTTTACGGGAGTCCTACCGGGCTTTCGAGGTGCAGGGAACTTCCCCTTTGCCGTTCGAGGAGATATTGTCACTCTTACAGGATTTCTTTCAACAACGGTTGCGGTTTGTGCTTCAGGAACAAGGATTGCGTTATGATACTGTGGAAGCGGCCTTGGCGATCGGAAGCGATGAGATGAATCGTGCGGTGAAACGAGCTCGGGTGCTTTCCGAGAAAAGGAATGAAGAACCCTTTACTCCATATGTCCAAGCCTATACCCGTTGCTTTAATCTAACTAAAAAGGATGCACTTCAAGTCTTGAATCCAGCCTTGTTGGTGGATGCGACGGAAATAGCCCTAGAAAATGCAATAGCTTTGCGTCGAGCGCGATTTGATCAAACCTTGGCGAGGGGTAATTATGTGATGGCTTATAGTCTAGCAGAAGAACTTGTCCCCCACATTGAGTCACTCTTTCTAGCGGTAATGATTATGGTGGAAGATGAGGGTTTGAAACGGAACCGTTTGGCATTACTCGGAGAGTGTGTGGAGATGCTGGGCTGTTTAGGGGATTTAAGCGTTTTAGCATAGGAAGTTTGGAGCTCGAAGTTCACCTCTGTGATCTTCGAGCCTCACTCAAGCTAGTGAACTCCCCAAACTAAAGTTGAACATTGAACGGAATAATATGCACACTATCTAGTCAAGAAATCATAGATTGTGATATAATAGATTGTGTAAATGCTCATTAGTATGTCACATTAGGTATAGAGAAACATTAAAGAGGTGAAAAGGGTTGGAATGGACGGATCGTCAACAGCGAATTGTGGACATTGTAAAAGACTCAGGTTCAATTACAGGTGAGAAGATTGCGGCAAAGCTGGATTTGACTCGGGCCACTCTCCGCCCAGATTTAACCATTTTGACGATGTTTGGGATTTTGGAGGCCAAGCCACGCGTCGGGTATTCTTATCGAGATAACACTACCCTTTCCCCGATTATGGAACGCTTGTTGCAGTTGCGGGTTAGCTCTTATAAGTCGATGCCAGTTACCATACTAGAAAGCGCGAGTATTTATGAAGCGACGGTTGCGATGTTCACGCAAAATGTAGGAAGCCTGACGGTGGTTGGGCTAGATCGTCTCCTTGTTGGAATGATCTCACGCAAAGATATCATGAAAGCCTCTTTAGGGAAAATGGACCTTCAACAAGTTCCCGTCGGTGTTATTATGACGCGCATGCCCAATATCTATATGACGACATCGGATGAGCCAGTCTATAGTGCCGCCAAAAAACTTGTACATCATCAGGTTGACAGTTTACCAGTGGTGGAAGGGTATGTGGACGAGAACGGCGATGAACGTTATGAGGTCGTGGGTCGATTTACTAAGACGAATGTCACAAAGCTCTTTGTGGAAATAGCGGATGCAAGGTTGTAACTATGAATAAATTCGGAGGTGTGAACGCGTGACGACCCAAAATACAGTGATCTATGTCATTTCAGATGCGCTTGGAGAGACGGCTGAGTTTGTAAGCCGGGCGGCTGCGGCACAATTTCTTGGGGTGAAGACTCGAATTCGTCGGGTTCCCTACGTGCGGGATGAATTGCATTTGGAAGATATTATGGAAGAGGCCGTAGCCGAAAAAGCAGTCTTAGTTTATACCTTAGTACTTAAAGATCTTCGGGTTTATTTGGAGAAAAAAGCGATTGAAAAAGGGCTTAGAACGGTCGATATATTAGGACCGTTGATTGAAGCCTTAGCCAGCCAAACAGGTATGGAGCCTACACATATTCCCAACATAATTCATCGTTTGGATGAACAGTATTTTCGAAAGGTGGAGGCGGTCGAATTTGCTGTCAAATATGACGACGGCAAAGATCCTCGAGGGGTTCTATATGCTGATGTGGTACTTATTGGAGTGTCTCGGACTTCGAAAACTCCACTCAGTATGTATTTGGCTCATAAAGGACTCAAAGCTGCCAATATTCCGCTGGTGCCAGAAGTTAATCCTCCGGAAGAACTGTTCAGCATTTCGCCTAGGAAAGTAATCGGGTTAACATTACGTCCTGAATTACTTAACTCGATAAGGACAGAGCGCTTGAAAACCTTAGGGTTGCGCGCTGGCTCAGATTATGCCAATCTAGATCGCATTATGCATGAGTTGGAGTATGGTCGAAGTATCATGAAACGCGTTGGTTGTCCAGTCATCGATGCCACTGGCAAAGCGGTGGAAGAGACCGCGAGCATAGTGCTAGAATTATTATTTAAGGAGGACAGAAATGACTAAAAAGTATGTATACTTATTCCAAGAAGGAAAGGCTTCCATGCGTGACTTATTAGGCGGAAAAGGTGCCAATTTGTGCGAAATGACCAATATCGGTTTGCCAGTGCCTCCGGGTTTTACGATTACTACGGAAGCGTGCAATGAATATTATGCCAACGGCGAAAACGTCCCAGAAGGAACCTGGGATCAAGTCTGGCCAGCCTTGGCCGAGATTGAGGCTTCCACGGGTAAGCTCTTTGGAGATAAATTGAATCCGCTGCTCGTTTCTGTTCGGTCTGGGGCTAAGTTCTCGATGCCAGGCATGATGGACACAGTTCTTAACTTGGGATTAAATGACGATACCGTACAGGCTTTGGCTACGAACACGCAAAACGAGCGTTTTGCTTGGGACTGTTACCGTCGCTTCATTCAAATGTTCGGGGATGTCGTCTTAGAAGTAGAACACTACGTTTTTGAACATATTTTAGAAATCGCTAAGGAGAAACAAGGGGTGCAATATGACTCCGAACTCTCTCCAGAAAGCCTCAAGTGGATGGTCAGTGAGTATAAAAAGAAGATTGTACGTCACACGGGTAAACCGTTTCCCATGGATCCTAGAGTCCAGTTAGAGTTAGCAGTTTTGGCTGTATTCCGTTCGTGGAACATTGATCGAGCTGTTTTTTATCGCAAGATTAATAATATACCCCATGACATTGGAACGGCTGTAAATGTTCAGTCCATGGTGTTTGGTAATATGGGTACTGACTCAGGAACGGGTGTGGCCTTTACCCGCAATCCATCAACGGGGGAAAGTGCTCTCTATGGGGAATATCTGATGAATGCCCAAGGAGAAGATGTAGTGGCCGGTATCCGGACCCCAAATCCGATCGCCACGTTGGCAAAGGAAAATGCGGGGATATACCAACAGTTTGTTGATATTTCCAAGCGTTTAGAGAACCATTATCGAGATATGCAGGATATTGAATTTACAATCGAGCGGGGAAAACTATACATTCTCCAAACTCGAAATGGTAAACGAACTGCCTCAGCCTCAATCCGTGTGGCTGTCGAGCTTTTCCATGAGGGCGTCATTACGAAAGAAGAAGCCGTCATGAGGATTGAACCGGATCAATTGGACCATTTATTACATCGTCGTATGGATACGGATGCTCAGCTCCAAGTTTTGGCAAAAGGGCTTCCGGCCTCGCCGGGCGCAGCCTCCGGTCGTATTGTCTTTAGTGCGGAAGAAGCTGAGCGATTAGGGAATGTCGGTGAGAAAGTAATTTTGGTTCGTACTGAAACGACGCCTGATGATATTCGCGGTATATTGGCAGCTCAGGGGATCTTAACAAGTCGTGGTGGTATGACAAGTCATGCAGCTGTCGTCTCCCGTCATATGGGCAAACCAGCCGTTTGTGGGTGTGATGCCTTAAAGATCGACTATGCTAAAGGTTTATTGGGCATTGACGGGGTAGATTATCTCCAAGGAACCATTATTTCCATCGACGGATCCACGGGGCGTGTGATCAAGGGAGAAGTGTCGATGGTCGATCCGGAATTGAGTGAAGGATTTAAAGAGTTCTTAGGCTGGGCCGATGAGATTTCACGACTCAAAGTAATGGCGAATGCCGATAGTCCCACCGAAGCGACGAATGCCCGGGATTTCGGAGCAGTCGGAATCGGGTTGACTCGGACTGAGCATATGTTTATGGACCCCGAGCGGATTCCGATCGTTCAAGAGATGATTCTGGCGCAAAGTCTCGAAGAACGTGAAGAAGCCTTGACGAAGCTCTTGCCTATGCAGGAGGAAGATTTTTATGGTATTTTGAAGGCGATGCAGGGACTTCCTGTGACCATTCGCCTCTTGGATCCTCCGCTTCACGAGTTCTTGCCGCATTCGGAGGAGCTGGTCGTGGAGATTACGAAACTCAGAATTAATAAAACTGATCCTGCTTCTTTACATCAGAAAGAGAATTTACTCAACAAAGTTCGGGCCTTATCTGAGCTTAACCCAATGCTTGGTCACCGTGGTTGTCGTCTGGGAGTGTCTTATCCTGAAATCACAGTCATGCAAGCGCGGGCTATTTTCCAAGCAAGTGCACGTTTGATAAAAGAAGGGTTTGATATCCATCCGGAAGTCATGATTCCGCTGATCATGGGGAAAGAAGAATTTCTGATGATGCGCAAGCTGGTGGATGACACTGCGGAACTAGTTATGCAGGAACAAGATGTCCATATTCACTATAAAGTGGGGACGATGATTGAGGTCCCACGCGCGGCTCTCTTGGCGGATGAGATTGGAGAAGTAGCAGACTTTTTCTCCTTCGGGACGAATGATCTCACTCAGATGACGATGGGCTTGTCTCGTGACGATGCTCAGGGCAAGTTCCTGCCAGTCTATCTGGAGAAGAAGCTCATGAAAACAGATCCCTTTGTAGTGCTCGATCGAGCAGGGGTAGGCAAGCTCATTGACATGGGCGTGAAGCTTGGCCGGAGTACTAATCCAGACATCACCTTAGGAATCTGTGGTGAGCACGGCGGAGAACCAAACTCGGTTGAATTTTGTCACTTGGTCGGCCTAGATTATGTTTCCTGCTCTCCATTCCGTGTACCTATCGCGCGTTTGTCAGCCGCCCAGGCAGCTATTATCAACAAAGACCAATCAAAATAAGGCTAAAATAGGATGAGTGAAGTTTCAAGAGCCTTATACACTAAGGCTTTGAAGGTTTAGGTGCAAAAATAGTAAGGGTATTGTCTTTTATAATTATAATAGACAATACCTATTTTATTATTGTCTTGATTTATTCGGTTTGTATCTCAACAAAAATATGAGATGAAAATAGATGCAAAATCTACATGCCATACAGTTCGATAATAAACATTGATCGAACACAAGAATACAGAAGAAAGGTATAATAAACATATCAAACCTAAGAAATGGAGTGCATTAACATAGGTCAGATTATTTCGAGTAGACATTATTCAGTTTTGTATAAGGTTTTTCGGGAATATACAATACATCCGCTCTTTGTTAATTACATGTTTGAAAATGTCTATAATTGGAAAATAGGAAAACCTAGGTTAAAGTATAATTAGTAGGATGATATGAGGTAAGGGAAAGATTATTTACTTAACCAGGAGGAAATATGGTCAAATTAATTAAAACTAAAAGAGGTTTAGTTGAATATCTGTGAAGCTTGGCCTAATTCAAATACAAAGAGTGGTGCGGATGAAAATGAACGCCGCTCAGTCCTTAAATTTCTTCTGACTTCGAGGTCTGGAGCAGGATTTGTAAATGACATAAAACATACATTTGATGAATGTCATCTTATAACTGTGCCAACATTGATTATTGCAAGTACCTACGATAAATCTGTAAGTCCTGAAAATTCGATCAAAGCTGCTCAACAAATAACAGGTGCTGAACTCATGATGATTCCTGCAGAAAGCCATTTAATCTGGTTTAGTAAATATAGAATGGAAATTGAGAATTAAATCGCTGATTTCATATTAAACTGAGCGAATTATAGATTTGAGCCTTTTACAATTTACTTCGTTATCTGAGAATGCGACGATTGAAAAACAGCCAACGTTTCAAAACGTTGGCTATTTTGTATCAAAATAAAGTATGGGTACTGTCTTTTAGTGATATAAGAGACAGTACCCTATTTTTCAATGCTGATCAGACCCCCATGCCCAGGTTATAGCGGCAAAAAAAAATTATTCAGCTTTGGACGGTTGACATTACTGTGCGTCACACTGTATAGTGTAATCAAGGGAGTTGATTACATGTCTGAGATGGAGGTCATTATCCAAAACATTCAGCAGGAAATGAAACGGGGCACCTTAGTCCTAGCTGTTCTTACACAAATGGATCAACCCCAGTATGGATACTCTCTAATACAAGCCCTTAACGATCAAGGGTTGATAGTAGAACAAAATACCCTCTATCCGCTTATGAGGAGACTCGAAAAGCAGGGGCTCTTAGAATCCATTTGGCAGGTTGAAGGCAATCGACCAAGAAGATATTATAAAATTAGCGAATTTGGGGTTAACATAAGAACAGAGCTAATAAAAGATTGGAAAATTCTTGGAATAACAATGACAAATCTAATTGGAGGTGAAATAGTATGATTTCGAATTATCTTTATACACTTGGAAAATATTTATCACCCTCACAAAGGGATGAAGTATTAAAGGAAGTTGAAACCAACCTATATGATTATCTTGAAGAAAATTTCGGCGAGAAAGATTATACAGATTTCGAAATCGAAGAAGCTATTAAATCAATGGGTCATCCGAAAAAAGTTGCAGAAGCGTACATGAATAGTCCAAGATGCCTTATTGGTCCTGCTTATATTGATACCTACTGGCTTGTCATCAAAATCGCATTGGTTGGTACCGCTGTAGGTTTGACGATAGCTAACCTAGTCTCATCGTCTGACGCGATAGGTGTTATACAGTTTTTCTTAACACTTGTTGTTCAAATATGGCAAGCTGGTCTTTCAATAGTAGGAATGATTACACTAATCTTTGCTGCAATACATTTTTATAGCCCTCAAGATTCAATGGTTAAAGACGAACAATGGTTGATACACACATTAGAAATAGCTCCTGAGCACAACCAAACTATTAAAATATTTGAGCTCATTGCAGAGACATTTTTCATATGCTTGGGTTTGGTTGTAATAAATCAAATCTTTCCTGTCAGTACCTCAAACGTAGATGTTATACCTACGCTTGATCTAAGTTATTTTTCTCCTTATGTACTTTGGATTAACTTGCTGCTTGGAAGCTCTCTTATACTGAATATGTATCTTCTCATAAAAGGACAATGGCAAACTGCAACAAGAGTACTATCTATTTTATTAGACCTATTAGGAATTGCTTTTGTCGCACTATTAGCTAATATTGCATTTACCCCTGAAGCTTGGGACTTATCAGGGATTTCAGAAACAATAAATGGTGATAGCACTACTATTATCCATTGGATTCAAAATACAATATATATATCCTTTGCAGTTTTTGTTATTATTGTTGGTTTTGAAATCTTTGGACATCTAAAAGTATTACTAAAAAAGAAACAAACGCACACAAGATAAGGAGGGGAACCCTGTGACCGCCTCCCCTTGTGCGCAAATTACGCACGAAGATGTCTATGGCTTGTGAAAGAATATATTACAAGAGGGTTAGAAATAGTCAGGTCGGGGGTTGGATTTATAATCGCAAGATACTTTTTAACGGAATAGGAGATGTCTTTGATCCTCTACTGTGCAGCTAAATATGCACAAAAGGTTCAACCTTTATTTTAGGTACAAAGAATAATATCACAGCCATAATCTCACACGATATTGCAACGAGATTATGCTTTTTCATGAACTTTGGCTGATAAATACACCTTAAATATTATTATAATTAGGGGTTTGCAATATTATTTTTACCCAAGAATAAATGTGTGAATTCGGTTGTGATTTCTAAGAAGATATACAGGGGTAGAGTGTAGCTTATTGTTATTCTACTTCTATGGCAGCACTTTTTGAGTGTTGCTTCTTGCATTATTGAAAGGATTAACGCAAGCAAATCAACGATATCTTAGATGGTTATGGGGGGGGATGATTGAGCTACTTGGGTGTTGACAAAAATCAATATTAGTATAAAATGAGGTTATAATTACACATGTGTAATATTACACGTGTATAGAGAAAGGCAGAATATTAAGGATATGATTAACAATATTAAAACACGAACAGAGCGGAAAAAGGAGGAAACCCAAAAAAAAATAGTTTCAATCGCAATGGGTCTATATAGGGTTCAGGGTATCAAGGCAACAACTATGGAACAGATTGCTGAAGAAGTCGATATCTCGCGCAAAACGCTTTACAACTATTTCCCTAATAAAGAGGCTATTGTCGGTGAATATATGAAGAAATACCTACAGGTGCATTTGCAATATTACCTACAATTACTCGATGACTTACCGGACACTAGCTCTAGATTGGTTGCAATAATGTCCAAAGGCGAAGAATGGTCGAGAATGGAGATTCCAGAAGATGTTGCGACTGCTTACTCAGAATACCGCCTACGTACATTAATTCAGTCGCTGAGCGATCAGAGTATAAGGAGTGGCCTGAGTGACATTTACTGCTATATCATCAAGTTAGGCCAGAAAAGTGGAGAACTTAGATCAGATATCAATGAAAAGGAGTTAACTAATTACCTAATAACGATAGTTATGGTCAGTATGTTAAGCAACCATGAGAAAGTTCAGTCACAAGAAAGCATTGCTAAGAACATCGATTATTTTCTCAATGGAGCGAGAAACATGTTCAGTAATTAATTTTGAAGGTCACATCTTAGTTCGTGAAGAGGTGTATTTAAAAGGAGTAAGAGGAGTAGAAGGAGTAAGAGAATGGAAAAAAAGGAAGGGTGCTTTTTCAGTTGGTCCGAAGCTTTTCTCACGGGTACTGAGACGGTTGGGGGAAAGGGTTGGAACTTGGCAAGGCTTGATAGGTATGGGTTTGCGATTCCTCGGGGTGGGGTTTTGTCTGCGGCTGTTTACGGGAATTTTCTTGAAGCGTACGGATTAAGGTCAAGTGTGCAGGAACTTGCGCAATCGGTCACAATAACTAATATCTGTGAAGAAAAAGTCTCAGCTCAACTCACAGATATTAGGGATCGAATCAATTCTGGTTTTATACCTGCAGATATTCAGGAGCAGTTATTCATGCGTTTGAAAGAAACTGGTGTATCAGAAAGACCGCTAGCCATTCGCTCATCGGCTACGGCTGAAGACTCAGCGAGAGCCTCTTTTGCAGGTGTGCACGAGTCTTTCTTAAACATACACGGGCCAGAAGACCTCCTGTCTGCTATAAAAGGCTGTTTCGCCTCTCTGTGGACCACGAGGGCAGTGGCTTACCGTCGAAAGATGAATATCAAAGATGATGAGGTTCAGGCGGCAGTAGTGATTATGGAAATGGTAGAGGCTAAAGCTGCAGGAGTTGGTTTCACCTGCGATCCCCGTACGGGGCGGCAGGATATCTTGTTGATTAACGCTAATTATGGTTTGGGAGAATCGGTGGTTAGTGGAATGGTAGACCCGGACGAATATCAGCTAGATCCCACGCCCGCCTTGCCAACTGTGATAGCAAAAAAAATCGGGTCAAAGAAGGGTCAAGTTGTCGTTAAAGAGGGTGGAGGCACGAATCCTGTTCCTTCGGATAAACCCGAAAGAAACCAGGTGCTAGAGGACGGTCAAATCACGCAATTAGGCTTGCTCATGTTGAGAGTTTATGAAGCTCTGGGACAAGGGGAGCAACATCAAGATGTGGAGTGGGTTTTTGATGGGCAAGGTTTTGTTATAGTTCAAGCTCGTCCTGTGACTGTTTTGCCGAGGTACACGTATGCCGAAATCAAGGATCAACCAGATATTTGGTCTAGTTCCGGTTTGCGAGATTCAAATGCAATGGTCCAGTCCACCCTCAACTGGAGGTTAGTTGAACTACATTTAAATACACATACGATTGAACCGATTCGCTCCACTGGCTATCCGCTGGTTCCGGGTGTCCAGTATATTAGACTGTTCGAGGGACGGGTCTATTTGAATATTACCGCCTTTCAATGGCTGGACTATGACTCAGTGGGTTTAAATCCGGCCGATTATGAGTCGTCGTTTGGGTATCCCGTGGTAATAAAAGTAAGTGACAAAAGCCCTTATCATGGGATTGTCGGGATGAAGAGACTAAGGCGATTAACAAAAATCCTCTTGAAGAATCTTAGGATTTGGCGTCATGAACGGCAATTTTATTCTCGAGTTAAACGTACTACAGAAAGTTGGCAGGAGAGCGGTTTCGGTGACGTACTAGATCTGGCGTGTATTGACTTATATAACAATTTAACCAGTATGCTGAAAGAAGTAACTTTGGTCTTTTACGCAATGATGGCTGCTGCTATTTACCCACATATAGTATTAACAAAAGCTTTACATAAGTATTTCCCTGGCAAGGAAAATGGCATCATTAATGGCCTAATGGCTGGAGAAGCGCTAATTACCAGTGCTGAACACGGTTATCGCCTGATGGAACTGGCTGGGCTGGCGAGTAGTGATCAAGAGGCTCAAAGGTTCCTATCCTCAGAGGATGATTCTTTGTCATGGGAAAAAGCACTTAAGGACGATTCCCCGTTCAAACAAGCCTTCCGCGTTTTTCTTACCGAATTCGGGCATCGGGGGACTGACGAACTTGACATCATCAATCCTCGTTGGGGAGAAAGTCCTGCTTACCTCTCGCAAACGATCAGAAACAGCATGAATACAGCTGACGTCAGTAAATTGAAGACTCGACAAAAGGAAATACACCAACGGGCATTACAAGAGGTCCAGCAAAAGGTTCCTGTTTATCGACGACCTATCCTCAAGTATTGGCTCAAGCGAGCGATTAAAGGCGTAGAGATGCGAGAAATGTCTAAGTCAATCTTAGTTAGGGTCTTTGGATCGTTTCGAATATTGGCGCTGGAGTTGGGTCAGCGCTTTGAGGAACGAGGAATTATTCAACAGCAGAATGACATCTTTCACTGTGCTTGGTCAGAAATCTTTTCGATTTTACGCAAGGAATGGGACGGTAAAGGATTAACAGAGCTGGTGGCTGAGCGAAAGGATAAAAGACGTAAAATGGAGGAGATTTCCTTACCGGTCTTAATAACTGGGGAAGTTCCTAAACATGTAGAACTGGTAAAATTGAGGGTGGGCAGTTCATTGACAGGGTTTGGGGTAGCATCAGGTAGAGCTGTTGGTCGAGCTAGACTAATTTACCATCCCACCGAAGGAGGAAGTTTGGGATACGGAGATGTCTTAGTGGCTCCATCCACTGACCCTGCCTGGACGCCACTGTTTTTGAGAGCGTCTGCAGTAGTAATGGAAACAGGGGGAGTTATATCCCATGGCGCTATTGTGGCCCGGGAGTACGGAATCCCAGCGGTGGTGAACGTCCTCGGAGTAATGAAATCAATTAGCGAGGGTCAGATGATAGAGGTCGACGGTGACGAAGGGAAAATTGTTTTGCATGACTAATCAAAAATAACAAAATTCAGGCAGAAAGGAATGATAAACGAAGTGTGTATAGATGAAACAGAAGAACTTATTTTAAACATGGGTCCCCAGCACCCGAGTATGCACGGTTTATTTCGCATGGTGGTCCATTTAGAGGGGGAAACGGTTACTAAAATTGAGCCTAAACTTGGATATCTTCATCGGGGGATGGAGAAACTTGCTGAAGGTCGAACCTATGCACAGTTCATCCCATATACGGACCGGTTGGATTATCTGGCAGCTCCGCATAATAACTGGGCCTATGTCCAAACCGTAGAAAAACTTATGGGTGTAGAAATTCCCGAACGGGCGGAATACCTCCGGGTTATTTTCGGTGAACTTTCCCGGATTGCCAGCCACCAGGTTATGATTGCCAGTACGGCTCTTGATATGGCAGGGTATACGGCCTGGATGTATATATTCCGTGATCGCGAACGGATCTTAGATATGTATGAGATGAGCGCTGGAAGCCGCTTGACCGTCAATATCATGCGCATAGGGGGAATAAGCGCAGAACCACCTGCAGAATTTTGGCCTGCTCTAAAATCGTTCTTGGATGACACACCAGAGATGCTTGAAGAATATTACAACATTTTTTTCGGAAATGAGATTGCCCAAGGACGCATGAAGAACGTGGGTATCTTACCGAAGGAGCTTGCGGAAAACCTCTCTATCCTGCATTCCCGAGCAATGTGTAACTAGGTAGGTAACTCGACCCCTAACCATTTGTAAATTTCTTTTTGTTTACCAG
>MCHG01000203.1_pt1 | contig 29097 bp, 27 predicted proteins | sample 787351 | NCBI WGS metagenome assembly MCHG01 (sample SAMN05430296, study PRJNA330682) | permafrost metagenome | biome: Cold desert; feature: permafrost; material: soil; isolation source: enrichment culture inoculated with soil incubated with H2/CO2 at 20 degrees... ... | reverse complement strand
TGAAACGCCGTATACCGAACGGTACGTACGGTGTTGTGAGAGGGGCGAAACATTTTAATTGTTAGCCTCTACTCGATATAAATTTCCTTAAAAGTGGGTATACTATGAGTAGAACTTATTTTAAATTTGATAATTGAAGAGGAGGAGATATTTTTGACAATTTTAAGATGGATTGGTGCTATTGTTGTTTTTTTCTGGTTGCTGGGATTAGTTTTTCGAATTGGTGGAGGTCTGATCAATGGTCTGTTAATTATTGCGGCAATTGTGTTTATTGTTGACTGGATTGGTAATAAGAGTAAGAAGAAAAACGGTTCATAGTATTAATTATTCAAATAGTAATTAATTAATAGAAATATAGACCTAAAGAATTTTCTTTAGGTCTATATTTTTCTCAGTTATTCAAAAGCTTGACAATATCACTAGTATTGGATATATTTATAATATTAAGCTGATATGGTAACTAGGTTTATACTTTATACGGAGGTGAAATAGTTGAAAATATCTACAAAAGGTCGATATGGACTTAGAGCAATTATGGATTTAGTATTGCATTCCAACGGAGATCATGTATCTTTAATAAATATTGCAGAAAGACAAGATATTTCTAAAAATTACTTAGAGCAAGTATTTTCTACATTAAGAAAAGCAGGTATTGTAAAAAGTGTCAAGGGTGCCCAAGGAGGGTACATCTTAGCAAATAAAGCGTCTTCCATTCTTGTAGGTGATATTCTTAGAGCCTTAGAAGGAAGTCTCTCAGTGGTAGGGGAAAGACCAGAAACGGAAACCAATAAAATTGAAAATTGTATAAAAATAAATGTCTGGGATCAAATAGATCAAAAAATAAGTGAAGTAATAGACAATATGTATCTAGATGATTTAGTTAATGAATATAAAAAGGGTGTAAACTCGATTATGTATTATATTTAGATGTTAGCTGTTAGCGATTGGCTGTTAGTTTTTAGGTAAATACAGATGATTACGCAAAGGTTTGTGCCAATGGTTTTATTTTGTTTTTATTTTTTAATTTTGCATTTGATTTTCGCTGTTAGCTGTTGGGTGATACAACTCCATGATTGAGGGTTTGTGCTCGGTAGTTTTAGCTTTTAATTTTGCATTCTGCATTCTGAATTCTGCATTGTACTTTTTGTTATATCTTGTACTATACAAAAAACAAGCATATCTGCAAATTCAATAGCATACAATAGGAACAGTTGATATAAAGGTGTGATAAATATGAAAAGAACCCTCATATTTATTTCTATTTTGTTTCTGTTTTCATTTATACTAGGTTGTACCATGGATTCTTATCAGAGTGAAAGCGTTCAAGATAGAGATACTACAGAGAGTAACAAAGTAAAAAAAATAGTTTCGCCAGGAAATGTTTTAGATGAGTATGTAGAATTATTAGACAAGCACGAAAGTCAATTAATCTCCAAATACGGTGAACCAGATTTAATAGACACACTGTACGGAGGACTCATTTATTATTATAAAGATAGATCTGTAGCATTTGGACTAGACGGAAGTATGATTTCATCCATATTTTTATACAAGGGACAATTAAATGAGAACATAAAAATAGGCTCGTCTATAGATGAAATCTTACAAAGCTTAAATCTAACTAAAAAAAGCGTACAATCATCACCAGAATTCGAGAAGTCCATCTTATACGATTACAAAGACCATGAATCTTATCTGATTTTTTACGATGAACTATTGCAAGAAATACTGATTAAGGAGTAAATGGTAATTAGCAGTGGGACAAGCTGTTAAATGGTTAGCTTTAAGCATTAAGGTTTAAATGCCTTAGTGATTAATAGCTTGAAGTTTAACGCTTGAGACTTATTATTTATTACCTAAGGCGAGGTTAATCACTATTTCTGTCATATTGAGCGTAGTCGAAATATCTCCGCTTTTTCTATTTATTTTCTTGATAATGACATACAGAGACTGAACGCAACATAAAGAAAATTGAACCATGTAATAACAAAGTGAGAAGTCATGAGTATCCATGACTTCTCACTTTGTCCAACTGTCCAACTGTCCAACTGTCCAACTGTCCAACTGTCCAACTGTCCAACTGTCCAACTGTCCAACTACTCTAAATTATTATTCTTATCTCCGTCAGGATTTGACCGTAAAAACATTTGACCGTCTCTGTGCACTACATGATATCCAGGATAGTTTTCTATATTATTGGCTATTTCTTCTACAGATAGAATTTGACCTGTTTCAGCATCTTTAAATCTAAGATTTCGACCTCCATCGCCTTCTTCAACTACTTGCAACTTTTTATTTTGGCCCATTTTGTCACCTCCCATCTTTAGTAATATTATTATCTGTATTTATGAGGAAATTATGCGTTAAAAGTTGGACAGTTGGACAGTTGGAAGCGAAAAAAATGCAGAACTATAAAAGCGAAAAGCTTCAATTAATGAACAGTTAACAATTGATAATGGAAAGCCAAAAGCCAAAAGCCAAAAGCCAAAAGCTAAAACCCAAAACTCAATTGACAAAAAAGGTATTGCTTAGTATACTAAACATATACAAAAACTATAGAATGAGATTTAAACATAGTAAATAGATAGTGCTTAAAACTTGATCAATAAGGAGAAAAATATGGAAAAAGAAATTGAAGGAAAAATACTTGAACTAAGAGAGAACTTTAATGATCATATTCGTGAATTTCAAGAAATTGGTCGTAAGTTTGTAGACGGAACCATTTCTAGTGGGGAATTTAAAGCTTCATCAGGTGGGATGGGTGTATATGCTCAACGTGGAGGAAAAGAATTTATGATACGCTTGCGTATTTTATGTGGAGTGATTGATATTAATACTTTACGTTTAATTAAAGATCTGGCAAATGACCATGCCCTTAAATATATTCATTTAACAACCCGACAAGCCATCCAATTACATGATCTACAATTTGATGAGATAATAAATATTATGAATAAAAGTTTAGAAAATAACCTATATACTCGTGGAGGTGGTGGGCATTTTCCTCGTAACGTATCCTTATCACCTCTATCTGGTGTAGAGAAAGAAGCATTTGACGTTACACCATATGCATTGTTGGTCAATAAGTATTTTGTTTCAAGAATGAATACCTACAAACTGCCAAGAAAGTTTAAAGTTGCTTTTTCAAATAATGAAAAGGATACGGCAAATGCATCTATTGCTGATTTGGGGTTCTTAGCTGTAAAACAAGAAAATAAAGAATTGTTTCAAGTATTTATCGGTGGAAGTTTAGGAGCAGGGAGTGGTATTAGTGTTCCTTATGATGACTTAGTAGAGCCTGCAGATGTATTGGTTCATGTAGAAGCTCTTTTAAGCCTGTTTGTAGAAGAAGGCGACTACGAAAACAAAGGGAAAGCAAGAATACGATTTATCGTAAAACGCATGGGAGAAGAAGGGTTTCTCAAATGTTATAAAAAGCACCTTGAAAAAGTTAAACAAACACAAAACCTAGAGTTTGAATTAAAGAATGATGAGGAAATAAATAGTCTAGTAAAAGATAATGAAAAAATAGAACACATCAATGTTATCCCTCAAAAACAAGAAGGATTCTATACTGTTGTTCTTCATCCCAAAGGTGGATTATTAAAAACAGAAGATGTAAAGTATATTGTAGATTTTTTAGAAAATATTCCTTTGGCACAAGTTCGGTTATCTATGGAAGAAAGTATGTACATACGAAACTTGACTGCAGCTGAAGCAAAAGAATTATTGGCGTTGACAAAAGGATTAAGAAAAACTACGAGACTAAGTCGAAGTATATGTTGTATTGGAATACCAACATGTCAAATAGGAATTCAAGATAGCCAATCTCTTTTAACCACGATCCTAAATACTTTTGAGGAAAAAGGATTAACAAAAGATATCTTGCCTGCTCTTCATATATCAGGTTGTCTCAATTCATGTTCAAGACATCCAGTAAGTGAACTAGGATTCCATGGAAAGAAAAAACGTGTTAAAGAGCAATCAGAAGATGTGTACACCCTCCATATAGGTGGCAAAGTCAGTCAAAATGACACCCATCTAGCAAAAGAATACGGTGATTTATTAGCCACCACAATTCCAGAATTCTTACTTGAATTAGCCATGAAATTAGAAGAAAATAAGAAAGAGTTCAATGAATATATATTGACGCAAAAAGAAGAATTTGAAGCGATACTAAAAAAGTACTTACTACAATAAGTTAAGACGGTATCAGAAGAAATGGGGGCACATTTAACTGTGTCCTCATTTCTTTATTACACTATTCCTATATATTGTCACTATATTCTACTCACTTATCTTGTTATAATAGAATGTAGAATTAGATGAAAACCTTAGGGGGTATTTATGAAGAAACGACATTATATAGTAGCATTAGCTGTAATTGTGGCGATAATTACCTTAGGCATATACAATTATTCACAACCTAAAATAGAAAAATTAAATTATAATACATTTGTAAATTATTTAGAATCAGACCAAGTAAAAGAAATAAATATTAAGAATAATGAAATATTACAAGTAACCATGAAGGATAACAAGATCTATCAAGTAGACAATCCCCAAAAGGAATCCATGAAAGAATATTTTCTGCTGAATGGTGTTACCATTACAAATAATAGATGGAGTCAAGAAACTGTTCTCCCAATAGTCAGTGTTGTTGTGTTGATGGGTGTAGCCGTTTATTGGTATAAAAAGAAAGGTTTCAGCAAAGATAAACTTCAACTTGTAAATGCAAATGGACAAAAAACTGAAGAAGAATCAGTATATTCTTTTGATAGTGTTGCTGGAAATGAAGAAGCAAAGGAGTTAGTAAAGGACATTATCGACTTTATTAAAGAACCAGATAAATACACAAAACTAGGGGCAAAGATGCCAAAGGGAATATTACTATATGGACCTCCAGGTACGGGTAAAACGCTAATGGCAAAAGCTATAGCAGGAGAATCAGGAGTGCCCTTTTATGCAGTATCCGGTTCTGATTTTGTGCAGATGTACGTAGGTGTAGGAGCTAGTCGAATTCGCCAACTATTTAAAAAAGCAAAACAATCTAAGAAAGCAGTGATCTTTATAGACGAGATTGATGCCATTGGAAAAAAACGAGCCAGTGGACCTAATTCAAATAGTGATGAAAAAGATCAGACATTGAATGCACTACTTACTGAAATGTCTGGATTTAATAATAATTGTGGTGTGGTAGTCATTGCAGCTACTAATAGGCTAGATACACTAGACGATGCCCTTGTACGTCCAGGTAGATTTGATCGTTTAATAGAAATAGGTCTTCCAGATGTGAACGCTCGTCGAAGAATTTTAGATCTACATATAAAAGATAAACCCATACATAATAAGGTTGACATGGATAAAGTGGCAAAGGAAACGGTATATTTTAGTGGTGCAATGTTAGAAAGTTTAGCAAATGAAGCAGCCATTATCGCTGCAAACTCAAATCGTTGTGAAATTATGCAAGACAATTTTGAGGAAGCCTTCTATAATGTCATTGCAGGTTCAGCAAAAAAAGATAGAAGTGCCATTTGCAAAGAGGATAGCAAAATTACAGCTTATCACGAAAGTGGTCATGCTCTAGCAACAAAAATTTTACTTCCAGAAAATACAGTGAGTAAAGTGACAATTATTCCAAGTACAAAAGGCTTCGGAGGATTCAGCATGAGCATTCCTAAAGATAGACTATACAAAAGCAAAAAAGGTATCCTAAGCGACATTAAAGTCATGTTAGCAGGAAGAGTAGCAGAAGAATTAATCTTTGGTGCAGACAATATTACCACAGGTGCTTCCAATGATATTGAAAAAGCGTCACGGTTGGTTAAAGAATATGTAAGTAAGTATGGTATGGATACTAACTTTGGCTTGTTTAATCACGACGCAGCCAATATGAATTCAGACACTGCAGTGATGGAGAAGTGCAGAGAAAAGATGAAAGAATTATACGAAGATACCAAGAAAGTGTTGGTAGATCATTATGACCTATTAAATGCAATAGCCCGGGAATTGATCTTAAAGGAAACGTTGAATGAAGCGGATATAGAGCTAATCTGTCAAAGTAAGAAAACCGCGTAATTAGGGCATCACTAAATACAGAAAATACAAGAAGGCAGGTAGAATTTATGACAATAATGTCTACCTTCGTACCTTTATTTATGTAGCTATTGCTTTACGATGTTTTTTCCTGACCAATCAATACAAACATTCAATTATTATCAACTTCAACAGGGGTACCCATCAAATAACTTTTAACCGCTTCAATTTTAACTTCAGATGTTACTTTAAATTTTCTTCCCATAATAAAATTCCCCTTATAGTAAACAGTTATATTATTTTAACTGTCTACTATAAGGGAAGCATAGCATAAGTGCTTCCATAGTCTTTTTACAAACCTATCTCTTTCCTCAATTCTGTTATACCCTTTATTTATAGTCTCTATTTACAAGGAAAAGAAAATAAATATATGTTAATATAGCAATAGTAAAAATGGAATAACCAATTAGTGCAAAATTTATAGAAAGTTGTAGACATAATTTAAAAAATAATTTATAATTTCTATTAATTGAGTTATGAAAACTCAATTCTATAATATAAAAATTGTATATTTTAAATTAACCACGAAGGTTGAAAATTCCGCAGAAGATGGGGTTTCATTTTTGTGGTTTTTTATTTGCCATAAGCTAAATCAAATATTACTTAAGGAGAAGAAATGACGATTTTATTAAATTATTTATAGGGGGAAAAAATGAAAAAAATTATCGCACTAATTACTATGATTTGCCTTTTAGCATCACTTACTACAGCTTGCCAGAAAGCAAAGGTTGAGAGTACTACAGCAGACAAAAGCACAACTGTTACTGTAACAGATTCTAGAGGAAAAGAAGTTGAAGTGAACTATCCTGCAAAAAAAATTGTATGTCTGTTAAATAGCGGATTGAATGATCTTTACATGCTTGGTGCAAAAGATCAAGTAATAGCAATTGACCAATGGACATATGATACGAAGGAAATATTCGATATTACAGCTCAAATTGACGAAAGGGTAAAAAATAAATCCCTTCCAGCAATTGATAAGAATATTGAAGAAATAGTAGGCATGAATCCTGATGTAGTAGTTATCTGGGCAGGTCAAGAAGATGACATTAAAATTCTTGAAGACAAAGGAATAAAAGTTATTGGAATTGAAGTTAATAATTTTGATGACGTATTTACAAAGATGGAAATGCTAGGAAAAATTTCTGGAAAAGAAGATAGAGCAACAGAGATTATTGATTATACAAAAAAAGAGCTTGTAAAAGTGGATGATTTGTTAAAAAATGTAGATGAATCTAAAAAAATGTCATCTATGTTCATTTGGGGTCCATCTAAATTAGATGTTGCTGGAAAAAACAGTACAGGGGACAGCATTTTGAAGATGAGTGGATTGAAAAATTCTGCTTCTGAAGTGGAAGAAGAACATTTTGTTACTAAAATGGAGGATACTATTAAATGGAACCCTAATTCTATCATTATGTGGAATAATGCAGACTTGAATCCTGAAGATTATTATAAAGATTCTCAATGGAATAATGTGAATGCAATAAAAGATAAAAAAGTAATTGAGCTACCACATGCTTTCTACTGTGACCTTTGGACAGTTAAATACATGTACTCAATTAACTATATATCTAAAACACTGTATCCAGATTTATTTAATAATACTGATTTAGAAACAGTTAAAACTGATATGTTGAAGGAGTTATATAATGTTGATTTCAAATAATAGCTAGATATATTGAATTATTTTGGAAGGATGGACATATGAAAAAAGTAGCATCTAAATTTGTATTACTTTTACCTATTCCCATTTTTCTTATTACCTTATGTATTGGCTCATATTATATACCTGTTTCAAAGGTGATAGATCTCATAATGTATAAGATTAGTGGGTACACTGTCTTTCATAGTACACGGCGATCGCATGAAAAAAATAAGGAAAGTAGCAGGAATAAATTTTTGCTATAGCTGTCTTCACTTGTCATGTTGAGCGGAGTCGAAACATCTACGCTTTGGATCTTAGTAAATACATTTATGTATATTTTATAAAGTAAATAGACTACATGATGAGTTTAGGCGTATTTTTAAAACAAGAGCAAACACGCTCTCGCCAATACGGATGGAAGGAACTCAAAGAGAACCTAAATTTTCGAAACTCGCTGCGCTCAAACAGTCGATAAATTCTTAACGGTTCTCTTTTCCTTCTTTTGAATTAAGCGAAGCTAATCGTTTGCTCATGTTTTAAAAATACTCTATATAGTTATCTGCTTTGATCTAAGTTTTTTAAAAAACGAGTTCGTTGAACCCTTAAATGATAAAAGACAAAAATCGGATTGTGAATCTATAAAAAATACATGGTTTATAACAGGATGTTAAATTCAAAAATATTATAAAAAGGATAGTAAACATTTATGTCGAATTCTATAGTAGAAGGTAAAATACTATAGGGGGAAAAGACATGGAAATTAAAGAGTTTAAAGATTCATTTGAACAAGTAGAAGATTTCAGACAACATGGGAAAGTGAAACATAAACTAATCGACATTTTATTTATAGCAGTAGCAGCGACGATAGCAAATGCAAACTCATTTATAGAAATAGGGGCATTTGCAGAAGTCAAAGAACAATGGCTTAGAAAATATATTGATTTAGAGAATGGAGTACCCTCCCACGATACGATAGAAAGGGTGTTTGAACACCTGGATAGCAAAGCATTTAATCAATCATTTATGGAATGGACAAATAAAATAGGCGACCACTCACAAGGTAGAGTCATAGCTATAGATGGGAAAACAGTACGAGGATCATCAGACGGAGTAGCTAAACCCATACATTTAGTAAATGCATGGGTAGATGAAAATGATTTAATCCTGGGTCAGATAAAGACAAGTGAAAAAAGTAATGAAATCACAGCAATTCCAGAACTGCTTGACTTATTATTCTTAAAAGACAGCATTGTAACCATTGATGCAATGGGAACACAAAAGAAAATAGTAGAAAAAATAAGAAAGAAAAAAGGTGATTATGTATTAGCACTAAAAGGCAATCATGAAACATTCCATAAAGAAGTGGAAGAATTTATGAAAGATGCCCTAGAAAATAATTTTAAAGATGTTGAGGTAAGTAGAAAAACAACTTTAGAAAAAGGGCATGGAAGAATTGAAAAAAGAGAATACTTCCAAACAAATGATATTAAATGGTTTAGTGAAATACATCTATGGAAAGATATAAAAAGTTTTGGCATGGTAAGGCGTACAGTGAAAAAGAAAGAAAAAGAAACAGTAGAAATAAGCTATTACATATCAAGTTTATTAGCACCAAGTGAAGGCGAATGTGAATTGTTTGCGAAGGCTGTAAGAAAACACTGGGGAGTGGAAAGTAGTCACTGGATGCTAGACGTTATTTTTAAAGAAGATGACAGCTTAGTTAGGAAAAACAATGGAGCTGAGAACTTATCCATGTTAAGAAAAATAGCGCTAAATATACTAAAAAAAGAAATGCCAAACCAAAAGAAGATGAGCAAGAACTTAAAACGTTTTAAATCGGGTATAGACGAAAAATTCTTAGATTCTATAGTACAAAACATTTAGTTTGACTAGCTGAGCTGTACCTCATGAGGGCAATTTGGAAACTATGGAAATAAGGCTTTATTTTGTACTCAAAAAATATAATAAGATTGATCGCATAAGATTTTCAAGGTGTTTGTAGGTTCAAAAATGTAGTTAATGCATTTTTTTAAAAACAACATTGAAAAGTTTGATTATAGTAACCGTTCATGCGATCGCCGTGTTTCATAGTATAATTGATACTGACAGTTTAAATGTATTATTTATGATACGGTTACCAAGAGTTATTCTTGCAATGCTTGTTGGTGGGAGTCTCTCTGTTGCAGGAACTTCATTGCAAGCAGTATTAAAGAATCCCCTCGTTGAACCATATACCCTGGGGTTATCTTCAGGGGCAGCTTTTGGAGCTGCCCTTGCAATATCTTTTCTTCATATTCCTGTCCAGATAAGTTCTTTCATTTTTGCTTCAATCAGTGTTTCTGTGTGCTATTTAGTAGCTACAAAAGATGGAGAAACATCTGTTGTCTCTCTAATTCTATCCGGAGTTGTAGTATCGGCGGTTTTTACAGCCTGTCTATCTGTACTGCAGATAATGATAGATCCATTGAAACTTCAGGGTTTGGTTTATTGGATGATGGGAAGTATGCATACTGCAAGTTGGGAAAAAATTTATTCTATATTTCCTTATATATTGGTTGGGTTGTCATTGTTATATGTGTTTAGATGGAAATTAAATGTTTTGTGTTTAGGCGAGAAAGAAGCAGCTATCTTAGGGGTAAGCCCACAAAAGTTCAAACTGGTTATTATTTTTGCATCTACACTTTTGGCTTCTTCAGCAGTATCAGTTTCTGGAATAATCGCATTAGTAGGGCTGATGGTGCCTCATGTTCTACGGATGATTTTTGGTCCTGATAATCGCAAATTGATTCCACTGTCTTTTTGTGCAGGTGCTGCGTATTTAGCAATAGTAGACACTTTGTCGAGAAACATGCTCTCATACGAATTACCCATAGGAATTCTTACGACAATAATTGGCGCTCCTTACTTTATCGTGCTCATAAGAAAAGCAAAGGCAGGTGGATGGCAGTGATAAGTGTTGAAGATGTAACTATCGCTTATCAAAATCAAGTAGTCCTTGATCGGGTGAATGTAAAAATTAAAAAAGGAACTATAACGACTTTTTTGGGTCCTAATGGAAGCGGAAAAACTTCTCTCATGTCCGCAATAAATGGTACATTAAAGCCAGTTAAAGGTAATATATATGTTAATGAAAAAAATATTGCAAAGCTAAAGATAAAGGAACTAGCAAAAACTGTTGCAACTGTGCCTCAACTATATAATTCTAATTTTAACTTTACAGTTTTTTACATGATCCTATTAGGGAGATCTCCTCATATTGGTTATATGCCACAAAAAGAAGATTCAGAAAAAGCTGTAGAAGCTATTAGGCAAATAGAAATTGAAGACTTAAGAAACAAAGAATTCAACAAACTAAGTGGAGGAGAAAGGCAGCTCGTTATGATAGCACGTGCTATTGCCCAAGATACAGAAGTGATTTTGCTCGATGAACCTACTTCTTATCTTGATTTAAAAAACCAACTTAAAATACTTAGTATTATAAAGGAAATTAATACAGTAAAGAATGTTACTTGTATAATGACACTCCATGATCCCAATCATGCACTTATGTATTCAGATAGAATTGTAATTTTTAAAAAGGGAACAACGGAAACTGGTACTATTGAAAATATGATTAATTCAAAAAGCATATATGAGGTTTATGGAGTTAAAGCAGAAATAATAAATTATAAAAGCAAAAAAATTGTTGTACCTGATTATTGAGTTGCTTTCATTTTTTAGTAAAGAGTAAAAAGATGATAATAGAGGTGATACACAGTGAAGAGAGTATTTGAATCTCATATACACTTTCCCATTGACATGTATGAGGCAGAATATACAGAAAAGATTGATGATGTGACCATAAGACTTACAGAAAACATGGTTGAGAAACTTGTTAAATCAAATGTAACAAAAGCCGTATTACTTGGAGGACGTGGTAAAGTAAACGAGATGGTAAAAGATGCAGTCAACAGATATCCTGAATTATTTTTAGGCTTAGCGTATATTGATATAGATAAGGATGCTCCGGAGGTTTTGAATTATTATAAGGATGTTGGATTTAAAGGAATAAAAATCATTTGTCCCAATAGCAGATATAATGAAGAAAAGTATTTCCCATTCTATCAGTTAGCAGAGAAATTAGATTTAGTTGTTCTGTTTCATACGGGAGTAATCGGTAATGCAGTTGATTACCTTGTTAAGTCTCCATTTGATAAGGATCTCATTGAGATTTCAAGAGAATTTGAGAAAAAGATAGGTAGATTTAATACTTCTTCATATTTCATGATGCCAATTTATCTAGACGATATAGCATTGAAATTCCCTGAGCTAAAGATAATCGGTGCTCATTTAGGGTATGGAATGTACGAGATATCATGTGCAGTAGCCCGGTTTAGAAGAAATGTATTCTTTGATTTATCAGGAGGTGATGTTGTGAGAAGACATATCACTGAGAAAAAACTCATTAGTAAAGAAATTTCTATATATAAAATTCTATATGCGTCTGACGGCTTGCCAGACAAAATATATGATGATATAAACATATGGGAAGAAGAACTTTATAAAAACGGACTTAATGACGATGAAATTGACAACATCATGTATTTAAATGCAGCTAGAATATATGGAATTGAAGAATAGAAGTAGGACTTTCATTCGAGAATAAATAATAATGCACTGATTAAAGTGGAAGACTGCAGTACAAATGGTTGATTGTTTTATACTCATATTTTATGTCAATATTGCCGAAAAAAAGATTAATCTTTTGATTTTATATAATTTTAATATTGATAGATGAATCTGTTTCTAATTTAGATGCAGAAAATAAAAGAGTTGTACAAAAAACAATTGCACAGTTACAAAAAGGATGAACCATATTAGTTATTGTTCATTGACTGTCCAGCTAATAAAACTGTAGTTTTAGAAAAAGGTAAAGTTGCAGAGATCGATACTCATGACGAATTGCTACAAAAAAAGGTGTATACAATCATTTGATTTTTTCATAAAATATAGAATAATTATCTAAATAGATTTAAAATTATGTATAGTTAGGCACAAATGAATATCAAAAAAATACAAAAGGAAGGTAGAACTTATTAAGCTAAACTACCTTCCTCTTATATAAGCAATAATTTTACAATTCTTTTTTCTGACCAATAATTATAAACATTCTATCATTGTCAACCTCAACAATAGTATCCTAATTTTCAGCTATAGAATTAAAAAAAACATCTTGATTCAACCATAACACCCTCGCTTTTGATTAGATTGTTTTTTCGTAAGATGGAAACAATTGTGAGAATAAACAGTAGTTGAATAATACCTGGAATGCCACTGAGAATTTCTGCTGTTAAGAATGCAAGGAACCATACAACAATAGCCATATTATTCTTCCAATAAGTAAATTATTATTTACCAATTAAAAATTGCGAATATTGTCGATAAAAAAATAAATATCCTTGACTTCATATAATTAAATTGATAATATATACTATAATCGAATTCAGAAGAATTCACTGATGCAATAGCATTATCAATAATAAAAAAAATATAAAAAAGTAAAGCAAATCAAGAAGATTAGCAAAGCAATATGCCAATTTTTTTGATTTTTTTGTGTCTAAAAATATTTAAGTACATATGGCGAAGGGAGTAATATGGAAAGAAATCCTACAGCAAAACATCAAATCACTAGAAGCTTAAAAAAATTTCGAAATGTATTCGACAAAGACGAACCCAATATGCCAGTTATCATTATTCTATTAATTATTATAGCAGCATTGTCTATTGTTTTTGCCATAGGAATAGGACCAGTCAGTGTGGCTCCTGAAAATGTGGCAAAAATTATTGGAAGCAAAGTTCCATTTATAAGCAATTTTATTTCTCCTACGTGGACTCAGTTAGATGAAAATATTGTATGGGGGCTTCGTCTTCCTAGAGTGTTACTTGGAATGATTGTAGGTGCATCTTTATCTGTTACTGGTGTGACTATGCAAGCCTTGGTAAGGAATCACCTTGCAGATCCCTTTATCCTTGGTGTATCTTCAGGAGCGGCAGCTATGGCAACCCTAGGAATACTCTTTGGCGTGTTTTCATTTTTAGGCGTCTACTCCTTATCTATTAGCGCATTTCTTGGAGCAGCCATGACGATAATTTTGGTTTATAACATAGCCCGAGTTCGAGGAAGAATTAATATCTCTCAATTACTTTTATCAGGGGTAGCGCTATCCATGATCATGGATGCCATCACTCGTGTCATCACGTTAAGTGCTCCTAATGCATTAGGCATTCACAATGTAACATTCTGGATGTCAGGGAGTTTGGCAGGTGCAAAATGGGGTTATTTGTCTCTACCTCTTATTGTAATCCTTATTTGTTTGGTAGTCCTGTTGATCAACCATCGTGGACTAGATGCCCTTTTAATGGGAGATGAGACTGCAGTGACACTTGGATTTCATGTAGGGCGATTACAGAAAATGTTGATTTTAGTTGCTTCGTTAATGGCAGGAACAACCATAGCCGTAAGCGGTGCCATTGGATTTGTAGGATTAATGGTTCCCCATATTACTCGGTTACTTATTGGATCGAATCATAAAAAAGTACTTCCTGTATGTGCATTGTTGGGGGGAATCCTTGTGGTATGGGTAGATGTGGCGGCTAGAATGGTTATTGCTCCAGAAGAGTTACCGCTAGGTGTGTTGACTGCTCTCTTTGGTGGACCCTTCTTTATATGGCTTTTAAAACGAAATAGCAAGGAAGAGTGAGGTGGAAAATGAAATTACAAATTGAAGATTTGAGTTTTGCTTATACCGACAAACCAATTATCGAAGACATCTGTGTCAACGTGAAACAAGGAGAATTTGTAGGTCTCATAGGTCCAAATGGCAGCGGAAAATCCACAGTTCTCAAAAACTTGTATCGAGCCCTAAAACCTACCACGGGAGAAGTAATATTAGATGGAGAGAACTTATATACCTTAAGCCACAAAGAAGCCGCAACAAAGGTTGGGGTTTTAGGACAAGAAAATCACGTCCCTTTCGACTTTAAAGTAGAAGAAATTGTTGCCATGGGGAGGAGCCCTTATAAAAAGATCTTTGACAGAGATACACAGAAAGATAAAGAGATTGTTAAAAGTTCTTTAGAATGTTTAGGAATAGAAAAAATGGCAAAACGGAATTACTTAAATCTATCTGGGGGTGAAAAACAGAGAGTACTCCTTGCTAGAGTCATTGCCCAACAAACAGATTTTTTAATTCTAGACGAGCCCACGAATCACTTAGATATTCGATATCAAATACAAATACTTGATTTTGTAAAGCGATTACAAGCTACAGTACTGACAGCAGTTCACGATTTGAATTTGGCTGCATTCTATTGTGACAAGATTTACGTGTTAAAAGATGGTCAGGTATATAAATATGGAACGCCAGTGGAAGTTTTGACTCCACAAGTCATTTATGAGGTTTACGGCATCAAAGCCGATGTAAGGATACATTCTATTACACAAAAAGTAAATATTACTTTTTTGCCTGAAAGCCTAAACTACTAAAACTAAGGGGATAATTGAAAATGAAAAGATCGAAGAAAACATTATTGCTTTTATTACTTTGCACAGCCATTGCATTCAGCTTAATGCTTGCTGGATGTAGCAGTAATTCATCTGAAACACCGAACAATACTCCTACAGAAGAGACAAAAGACTACGAACCATTAACCTTTGATAATTACGGAAGAGAAGTTACAGTGAGTAAAAAGCCACAGAAAGTTTTGACATTAGGACCGAACTGTAGTGAGTTATTTGTAGCACTTGGTTTGGTAGATTATGTAATTGGAAATAGCTTAGACAACCACAGCAGAGGGCCTTTACCTGAATATGCAAAGGACTATGCGAAAATCAAAGAATTAAACTATACCTCTGTAACAAGAGAGGCAGCCATAAGTAGTGGTGCAGATTTTGTTTATGGAATCGACTGGGAGTTTGGTGGAGAGGGACTAGATATTAAGGAAATGAATAAGTTTGGTATGACTGTCTATATGAATAGTGCCACAACCCTTGAACAAATCTATCAAGAAATATCAGATTTAGGCAAGATTTTTCAAATTGAAGACAAAGCAACAGAATTTATAACGGATCAAAAAGAACGAATTGCAGCTGTAGGGGATAAAGTATCTGGAGCGGAACCAGTGAAAGTATTGGTGTATGACTCTGGTGGAGAAGGCGTATTTACTTGTACTGGGACCAATTTTGAGACCTTATTAATTGAAAAAGCTGGAGGCAAGAACATTTTCGACGATATTACAGACAAACAGTGGACTACGGTTAGCTATGAAGAAGTTTTGAAAAGAGAACCAGATGTGATTGTCATTCACGATTATGATGTGCCTTCCTTAGAAGAAAAAATTAAAGAGATCAAAAATGACCCAACATTATCTAAGTTAGATTGTGTAAAAAATGAAAGATTTATCCCTATTGGCCTTGAAAGTGTATTACCTGGGGATAGAATGGCATTTTCTGTAGAATTATTAGGAAAAGGATTTTACCCAGATTTATTCAAATAAAAAGTAGTTATCTTTCACAGGGGTATACTTATTACCCCTTTCTTAATACTTGATCTTTATAGTGATTTAGTTTCGATAAACATACTAAAATGCTTTTAAATATGTGATAGAGGAAAATAAGTGTAGCTCATTGCGTGTTGTTGTTTATTATAAAGATCAAGCTATACCAATGCATCATAAGACGAAGTAAGAAAGGATCAATATGAAAGCTAATTTAAAATTGCTATATTTCATAAAATACATAAAGGTAGAAGTGTGTAAAAAAGTATGCATCAATTTACTCATCACCTTAACTTATATCGTCCAAGCAATTGCCATATCTAAGGCCGTCAATGCTGTTTGGAGAGGACTTGAGTCACGAAATATTGATACTATGATATTAATAGTGGTAATCTCTATAGTCGTACGTGGATTTCTGATTCGATATCATGAAGGATATTCTAAAAAAATGGCGTTAATTATGAAAGGGAAAATCAGAAATGTGATGTTGGAAAAACTGCTACAATTAGGGCCAGCCTATCAAAACCGAAAAAGGAGTGGAAACCTGTCCTCTTTAATCACTGATGGAGTAGAGGTATTAGAACCCTTCTTGGTTAATTTTATTCCTCAGATTTTTGTAGCCCTAATTACCGTAAGTACAGTCACTATTTATATCTTTCAATTAGATCAGTTGGTTGGTTATATTCTACTAGGAAGTGTTGTTTTTGCAGTGTCTTGGCCTTATTTATCTATTCCATTGAAAAAAAACTCGTACGGAAATTACTGGAAATCATACGGACACTTAAACGCCCAATATATAGATGCTATGCAAGGGATGAATACGTTAAAAGCATTTCATGCCAGCGAGAGAAAAGGCGAGGAATTAGGAATGGATGCTAAGGTATTTGGCAACGAGAGTTTACGAGCTACAGCCCTTTCTTTGATTTCTTCATCAGCTATGATTTTATGTATTGCCTTGGCATCGGCATTAACTGTTATTTTTGGAGCTTATCATGTGTCTAATGGCAGTTTATCTCCTGGTAGTTTAACCATCATCTTATTTTTGGTCCCAGAAGTAATTCGTCCTGTTTTAGAATATAATAACTACTGGCATAGTAGTTATGCTGCTTTTTCTGTGGCACAAAGGTTGTTTGATTTGTTAGATCATAAAGTGATGATTGAAGAAAATGAAAAAGGCGTTCAAGGAAACATTCAAAAAGCACCTGAAATTTTGTTTCAAAATGTAAATTTTGCTTATGAGGATAATGCAGGACAAGTATTAAATGAGATTAATCTGAGTATCAAACCGGGAGAGACGGTAGCTTTAGTAGGCAAGTCTGGTTCTGGTAAATCTACTCTGGTTAATTTACTACTTCGATTTTATGATCCTTCCACGGGCGAAGTTTTTATAGATCGTACCAACCTAAAAGACTATTCGCTCACCTATTTAAGGAGTCAAATCGCTACAGTATTTCAGGATACCTATCTATTTTATGGAACAGTACAAGACAATATTATCATGTCAAATCCAAAAGCGACGAAAGAGGAAATGATCTATGCAGCAAAGATGTCTGGAGCTCATGATTTTATTATGGAACTTTCTAATGGCTACGATACCCTAGTAGGAGAAAGGGGAGCTACCTTGTCTGGAGGAGAAAAACAAAGAATCTCCATCGCTAGGGCGATTCTAAAAAATGCACCTATTCTCATTCTAGACGAGGCAACATCCAATGTAGATGCATCTACAGAAAGAGCAATTCAAGATGCTCTTCACATACTGGTAAAAGGGAAGACTTCCTTAATTATTGCCCATAGACTTTCTACAATCAAAGATGCAGATAAGATTTTTGTATTAGAGGATGGCAAGATCGTGGAATGTGGTACCCATGATTCTTTACTTGGATTAGATGGTTGCTACACGAGGTTAATTAAGGCACAAAGGAATGGGGAGATTTGTAATGAAGAACAATAAAAAACGGATTGGTAATTTTGGCAAATTAACAGCACAAGTTAAGCCATATACCGTAGGTTTGGTTCTTACCATCATTAGTGGAGTAATAAAGCATGCCTCGACTATTGGTGCAGCTGCTCTCTGTGCATACATTGTGGGGCTTACATTAGAAGGGTTGTTTCTTAGTCACGCTAATACCCTCATCTTTCTGACATTAGCCTGTATTGTCTTAAGAGTTGTCATGTATTACGTTGAAATGTATATCGCTCATGATGTGGCATTTAAAATACTGGTAGACTTTCGTATATCCTTATTTAAGGCTTTAGATAGAGTTAGTCCAGCAATTCTTCTAAATATGCGTGGTGGTCAATTGGCAAGTACTTTAATGAGTGACGTTGAACTATTAGAATGGTTTTTTGCCCATACTTTTTGTAATGTGATTATAACCATATTGATTCCACTATTTATTTTGATTTACATGAGTACATTTCATATCAGTCTAGTAATGATTATGCTGATTTATTTGATGATAATCATTTCCATCCCTTTCTTTATGAAAAAAAAGGCAGATGCACAAGGAAAAGATGTTCGGGAAAAACTAGCTCATGGAAATTCCGTTACCATGGAAGGGATCCACGGCATGAAGGAAATATTAACATTAAATTTTAAAAAAGGATACAAAGAAAAAAATCTAAAATACATGGATCAATTAAGTAAAAGTCAGCTTGACTATGGGAAAAGACTTGGAACAGAAGGTGGCTTAATTCAGGCATTTGTGAGTTTGGCCATGATTTCTGTTATGATTGCTGCTATTTCACTTATTTCCCAGAACAAGTTAGAAATCACCTATTTTCCAGTTATTATCATTCTTGCTTCTATGACATTTAATCCCGTAGTAGAGATTAGCAGTATGGCAAGGAATTTTGGCATGATATTGGCTGCTTCTGATAGAGTGTACCGGGTATTAGAAGCAAAACCCTTGGTAGAGGATACTGGTAAACCAGTAGATGTTTCTACATTAAGTCCAGAAATTGAATTTGATCATGTTTCTTTTCGCTATGGTGAAGATCTCCCAGATGCAGTTTCCAATGTAAGCTTTTGTATTAGTGCAGGAGAGACTGTGGCACTTGTAGGGCCATCGGGAGCTGGAAAATCTACTTGTATTCAACTTCTTTTGCGCAATTGGGATGCCCATTGTGGTCAAGTGAAAGTCGGTGGCAAGAATATTAAAGAAATAACACTAGATAATATTCGAGAGATGACTACCGCTGTTTTACAAGAAGTATATTTGTTTAATGATTCTATAGAAGAAAATATTCGTTTAGGAAAAAAAGAGGCGACTCACGAAGAAGTAATGGGTGCCGCGAAAGCAGCCTTTGCTCATGAATTTATTATGAATATGGACAAAGGCTATGAAACCTTTCCAGGAGAGCGGGGGAATCAACTCTCAGGTGGAGAAAAACAACGAATTGCTATAGCACGAGCTATGTTAAAAGATGCTCCTATTCTTGTTTTAGATGAAGCGGTATCCAACCTAGATTCAGAAAATGAATGTAACATTCAGGCGTCTTTAAAGAAGCTTAGAAAAGGAAAAACAACAGTAGTTGTGGCTCATCGTTTATCTACCATTAAAGCAGCGGACAGAGTTATCGTATTAAACAAAGGGCGTGTGCTACAGTCTGGGAAACATGAGGACTTAATCGACGAAGATGGATTTTATAAAGAATTAATTCAACTACAATATGAAAAGAAAGCCAAAAAAATTATTGACAAAACAAATTGAATGTGAGAAAATTATAACATAATAAAAGTCACGAAGGCTTATGTCTGGTATTAACTAGACTGGCTCTTCATGGCTTTTTTTCTTTTACCTATAAAGAAAATATTGATATGTATATAAATATTGACATAAGGGGAGTAAATAAATGAACGATATACTTGAAAAAGTAGAAAAATACTGGGATGGTAGAGTAGATGGCTATTCTGAAGTAAATGTTGCAGAATTAAATAGCTATAAAATGAATGTTTGGAAAGATTTAATTAACAGTTATAAACCCAATGTAACTGGAAGAAAGCTTAAGGTTTTAGATATAGGAACTGGTCCAGGATTTTTTGCTATTACCATGGCATCTTGTGGTTATGACGTAACTGCCATTGATTACACTGATGCCATGCTCCACCAGGCCAAGAAAAACGCTAGTATATATAAACATAGCATTACATTCAAACAAATGGATGCTCATTGTCTAAAATTCGAAGATAATACTTTTGATTTGATTATTACTAGAAACTTAACATGGAATTTGGAAAAACCTGAGGTAGCATATAAGGAATGGCACAGAGTACTAAACTCTGGAGGTAGAATGTTAAACTTTGATGCTAACTGGTACCTTCATCTATTTGATGAGGAAAAACGGTGTAAATATGAAGAGGATCGAGTTCAGTCAAAAGAACATGGATTAAACGATCATTACCTTTGTACGGATACTACAGCTATGGAGGAAATTGCAAAAAATCTACCATTGAGTCGTACTATGCGACCTCAATGGGACGGAGTCATTCTTTTGAATATTGGATTTAGAAAAGTTACAGTTGAGCAAGATATAGGTAATCGTGTTTGGGATAAAGAGGAGCAAGTAAATTATGCTTCAACACCTATGTTTATGATATTTACAGAAAAATAAGTCGAAATCTGCACAAATGGTTGACAGCATAGATATAATGATTGTTGTTAACCTATTACTTTCCTTTATTTTTTCATGGGATTGCCGTGGCTACAGGACAAAGAGGTAATGTGGATGGAGAAATTGATGAGATTCTACAAAAAGTACGGTTATCACTAGATATAAAAGATAGTTATCTTCATGAACTAAGTGGGGGTAGATTCAGCTTGTCTGCATTGCCAGGGCAATTTCTACAAACCCTACGTTCTTAGTCTTGGATAAATCTATCGCTCACTGGATGTTTCAATTCAGACCCAGATACTAGATTTGTTGCAAAAACTCGAAAAAAATAAGGATGACCTATATTTTTGTGGCCTATGATTTACAGGCAGTAAGCCATATTTACAATAAAATTCTATGTTCTAATGAATGAAGAGCAAAAAACAAGAAACCAGTGAAATTTCACTGGTTTCTTGTTTTTGATATAGGATAGTTCGAACTTACCTAATTCTGGTTAACCTACTAAGCGATTTTCTGAATTAGTATAGAAGCATTAGTATTGGCTTGGGTTCCACCTATAGTGGTTGCTAAGGTGACTGCAGCAGAACTAGAGTGGTTTTTTACAGTTAATACATCACCGGCGTTAGCATTGATAATTACTATGCCTGAATTAGGTTGAGTGCCAGCTCCAGAACCAAAGATGCTACCAGGAACGAGATCACCATTTTGGAATAAAGCAAACTGATTTTCTTCTGTACCAGCAACAGTAAACATTACAGTGTATACTCCAGCATTTATGAGGGTAATTTCATCTGAGCCTAGTGTATGAGTAATGCCTAGTGTGCTGCTACCATTATTACTAAAGAGAATGTTCGCTTCTAAAGCTACCGTTTGTGCATCTAGATTATAAAAATGTCCATATTCAGATAAGCCTTGTATTCCATCAACACCATCAGCGCCAGCAGGACCTACAGGACCTACAGGACCAATAGCGCCATCAGCGCCAGCAGGACCTACGGGACCAATGGCTCCATCAGCACCAGCAGGACCTACGGGACCGATAGCTCCGATAGCTCCATCAGCGCCAGCAGGACCAACAGGACCAACAGGACCAATAGCGCCATCGACACCATTTACACCAGCAGGACCTACAGGACCAATAGCCCCATCAGCGCCAACAGGACCTACGGGACCAATGGCTCCATCAGCGCCAGCAGGACCTACGGGACCAATAGCTCCATCAGCGCCAGCAGGACCTATAAGACCAATAGCCCCATCAGCACCAGCAGGACCTACGGGACCAATAGCGCCATCAGCACCAGCAGGACCTATAGGACCAATAGCCCCATCAGCACCAGCAGGACCTACAGGGCCAATAGCGCCATCGACACCATTTACACCAGCAGGACCTACGGGACCAATAGCCCCATCAGCACCAGCAGGACCTACGGGACCAATAGCTCCATCAGCACCAGCAGGACCTACGGGACCAATAGCCCCATCAGCGCCAGCAGGACCTACGGGACCAATAGCTCCATCAGCACCAGCAGGACCTACGGGACCAATAGCCCCATCAGCACCAACAGGACCTACGGGACCAATAGCCCCATCAACACCAGCAGGACCTACGGGACCAATAGCCCCAGCAGGACCTACGGGACCAATAGCCCCAGCAGGACCTACAGGACCGATAGGACCAACTGGACCGCCTTCAGGTCCGGCAAGGCCTTGTAAACCTCGTAAGCCTGGTAAACCCTGTGGACCCTGTGGACCTTGAGGACCAGGAATCGGAATGAAATTTTGACTACGGTTGTCATGAGAGTTACAATATTCTCTATGATCATTACAATTATTTATATTATTATTACAACTATAAATATCTTCGTTATATCTTTTCACATAATTACCTCCTATAGTGATAGTACATATATCACTATAATAATCTATGAAATGAAAGATAGCATGTTACAAATTATTACCAGGATGATTTGGTAGATACAAAAATATAAATATTTAGTCTTAACACAAAAAAACAAGCTCACCTCAATAAATGAATTGGGGAAGAACTTGTTGAAGTTAAATTTGAGAATCAGTTATAAACTAGCATATGGTGAGCATTTCATGATTATTATATTTGCCTGTACTGAATTATTAGCAAGGTTAACATCACCACCCGTATTGTTAACTAGAGATATAATAGTAGGTATTTTTGTGACTGTAAGCAATGCGCTACCATTAAGTTGCATTGAGAGATTTGGAGGCGCCGAAGATACGGATATACTAGGGTCACCTGAAACTTCTAGACTAAAGATGATTTCTGTGGAAGCACCAGCGCTGTCAACCGTCACCCACCAAGTTACATAGTAGTTACCGATTTCTAAGAGGGTAAATTCACCTGTGATACGATTATAAACAATGTTAGGACTAGGATTGTTCACGGTGGTATTAAAAATCATATTAGCTTTATCTGGAATTAACCAAAGTGGAGCACCCGTTAGTTGTGTTTGAATGCCAGATAATCCCATAGTAGGACCAGCAATGCCTTGAGGGCCAATAGCACCAGCAGGACCTGGTAAACCTTGTAGGCCTTGAGGTCCTTGTGGACCAGGAATGGGAATGAAATGTGGGTTGTTTCGTTGAGAATTACAATTGTTGCTATGATTATTACAATTATAGATATCTTCATTATATCTTTTCATATAATTACCTCCTAGTAGTTAATACTATTTTATAATACTACTACTATAATATGATGGTTAAAATATGATGTTACAGATTGTACTAGTGCCCTATTGTCTTTTCTTTGATATGTCATATTTTTTATTTGCAATGAAATAGTAATTATGATAATCTTGTATCAACAACTAAATAAAATAAAATTTAGGTTCATCAGATTAAATGGGAAAGAGGTGTAATACCTCTACAGCCCCCGCTACTGTAAATGATGACGAAACCATATGATACCCACTGCGCCTCGTAAGGTGTGGGAAGGGATATGGGAGTAGGATGATTCAAAGTCAGGAGACCTGCCTAGATTTGTGTAAGTGTAAAGCTTCGGAGGGAAGTAGGTTGCCTTAAATGGATAACTATGTATATAACCGAACCTTTATAGGTTCGGGTTTTTTTTTGCATGATAACAACGAGCCAAGCGAAAACAAGTTTTCGCTTATAATTCTGTTGCTAAGCTAGGCAGATGGCTTGCCAATCTGACTAGAATAGCAACAGAATAAATGAAAACTTGTTTTCATTTGGCGAGTGTCCGCGACGATGGAATCGACTTGTCGATTACAGGGGGCACACTATTTGGATTATTGCTAATATCCAGTGTCGTGTCAATCACAAGGTGTAGCTTAACATCAAGCAAAAACATACAAAAACATATCTGAACTCCACTTTAAATAAGAAAAGGAGAGGATTCGAAATGAAAATATTTAAATCACCAATTTTTATGGTTGTACTGCTAGTATTTACATTATTAAGCGCAAGAGAAGTACAGGCAATGCACATTATGGAGGGGTCCCTGCCAAAAGGATGGGCACTATTTTGGACAGTGGTAACAATACCATTTTTTATGCTTGGAATTCGAAGACTTAATTACATATTTAAAAATCAACCAAATAAGAAACTCTTAATTGCTTTAGCAGGAGCTTTTGTATTTTTGCTTTCTGCATTAAAAATACCTTCCGTAGCAGGGAGTTGTTCTCATCCAACAGGAGTGGGTCTAGGCGCTATTTTGTTTGGACCAGCAATCATGTCAGTTTTAGGTGTTATCGTATTACTTTTCCAGGCGCTTCTCTTAGCACACGGGGGAATAAGTACACTTGGAGCAAATGCTTTTTCAATGGCCGTTGTAGGCCCATTCGTTTCATTTGCGATTTTTAGAATCTTAAGGAAAAGTAAGGTCAATATTGGAGTTTCGGTCTTTTTTGCAGCGGCACTAGGAGATTTGTGTACGTATATTGTTACTTCCATACAATTAGGATTGGCATTTCCAGATCCCGTGGGAGGATTTGTAGCCTCATTAGTTAAGTTCTTAGGTATCTTTGCTATTACCCAGATCCCAATCGCAATTGTTGAAGGTATTGTTACTGCTTTAGTATACGATAAAATTATGGAATATGAAGGGAATGGTGTATTTAATGAAGACATCAACTAAATTTATTCTAATAGCCGTTATTTTCTTGTTAATTGTAACTCCTTTAATATTTGTTAAGAATGCTGAATTTGGGGGCGCTGATGGTAAAGCACAAGATTTGATAACAGTCATTGATCCAGAGTATGATCCATGGTTTAGTAGCTTATTTAAACCTGCGAGTGGTGAAATAGAAAGCTTGCTCTTTTCTTCTCAAGCTGCACTAGGTGCTGGAGTAATTTGTTATATTTTAGGATACCTAAAAGGAAGTAAAGGGAATAAAGAAAATAGAGGGAAAAAAGTGAATGTTACAGATAGATAAAATAGCTTATTCAAATAAGTTAACGAAAAGTAATCCAACAATTAAATTTGCGGTTGCTATGATTTTATTATTTATAGCAATCATATTTGAAAGCATACCTATGTATATTGGAATAATCATGGGACTAGGATTAGTATTAACAATTTTTGCAGGAATTAAAGTAGGTAGGTATATGAAGTTTTTTCTCATACCGTCCACCTTCTTGTTGATGAGTATTGTTACTATACTCCTATCCTTATCAAAGACTATAGATGTTTTTATTTATTCTATTCCTATTGGTAGCATGTACATTGGAATAACCCAGGCTTCGTTAGATACCTGTGTAGTATTGTTTTTTAGAGCACTAGCATGCCTTTCATCCACTTATTTCCTTGCATTAACACTACCGATGAATCAATTGATCGGAGTATTAAAAATTCTTAGGGTACCAATAGTGGTTATTGAATTGGTTATGCTCATGTATAGGTTTATCATGATGTTCTTAGAAGAATACAATGAGATGCAAACAGCATTATATTTAAAATTTGGATATGGAAGCTTAAGGATATCCTACAGATCGATATCCCTTCTCATTACCTGTTTATTTACACGGATGATGAGTAGATATGAAGAATTGAATATTTCTCTAGAAGTAAAATTGTATAACGGAGAATTCCACGTATGATTTGAGAAGTGAGATGTGAGATGTGAGATGTGAGATGTGAGATGTGAGATGTGGGATGTAGAATAGAGGTAAAAGGCTAGATGCGCAAGGGCTATATTATAACCCTCTATAAGACCAATGAGGAATACCCAGAAGCTAGTGACTAACGACTAATCGCTAGAGGCTAATAGCTGATACAGGAGGATTTATGATAAAGACAGAACATTTAACTTACAAATATCAAGACAATACAGTGGCCTTGAATGATGTAAACATAGATCTGAGTAACGGGTCTAAAATTGCCTTGATTGGTGGAAATGGAGCAGGGAAATCTACTTTGTTTTTAAATTTAATGGGTATTTTAAAACCTACAGTGGGTAATGTATATTTTAATGGAGAACCATTAGTATATAATAAGAAGTATATGTATGAGTATCGTCAAAAAGTAAGTTTGGTTTTCCAAGACCCTGACAAGCAAATATTCCATTCTAGTGTGTATGATGATGTAGCTTTTGCACTTCGAAATATTGGATTATCTGAAAATGAAGTAAAGCGTAGAGTTGATGATGCACTTGCTAAAACAGGAGCATATGACTTTAAAGATAAACCAGTGCATTATCTGAGCTATGGTCAAAAAAAAAGAGTGGCTATTGCAGGAATCATCGCATTGAATACCCAAGTGATATTATTTGACGAACCCACAGCTGGATTAGATCCTGCCATGACAAAAGCTATAGTAGGTATTATTAATACTCTAGCAGAAGAAGGAAAAAAGATCATTATCTCTAGCCACGATATGGATATTATCTATTCTATTTGTGATTATGGTTACATTTTAAATGGTGGAGAAGTAATTGCCAGTGGAGTTACAGAAGAACTCTTTAGCCAAGATGAGATATTAACAAAGGCTAACTTGTCACAACCTTGGCTAATGAAGGTACATAAAAAAATGGGGTTGCCTTTATTTAGAAGTGAAGAAAATCTTTTCAATTATTGGAGTGAATTAAATGGAAATAGCAGTAATAAGTGTTAATCATAATATTGCGCCTATAGAAATAAGGGAGAGAGTTTCTTTTACTGAATCAAAAAAGGATGAAGCCTGTGTAGCTTTGAAAAAATATGGAGCAGATGAAATTATCATCCTATCTACCTGTAATCGTAGTGAAATATATTTTACATCAGAATGTATTGATCAAACCATTAATTCTGTATGTGCGTATTTAAGTGACTACGCTGGAAGAAGTTGTATACTAGAGTATCTAACAATTAAAAAGAATAAAGAGGCTGTAGACCATCTCTTTAAAGTAACTTCCGGACTAGAATCTTTGGTAATAGGTGAAGATCAAATATTAGGGCAAGTAAAGGATTCTTTTGAATGGTCCATGGAACACGCCCATAGCAAAAAAATTCTAAATAAATTATTTAGAGAAGCAATTACTATAGCAAAACATATTAAAAACACATATAAAATATCGGAAAATCCCACATCAATTAGCTATATAGGCTTAAAAATGCTCAAGGAAGAAATAGATACACTAGAGGGAAAAAAGGCACTCATTATTGGTGCTGGAAACATGGGAACCCTTTCCTTACGCTACATTGCAGACGAAAACCTTAGCAAGATATATATTACCAATCGAACTCATCATAAGTTAAATGTACTAATGGATAATTTTGATGGTGTAGAACCTATTGATTATGATAAACGATATGAGTATCTAAGTGAAGTAGATATTCTCATTACGACTACAGCATCTCCCCATATTATTTTTCGAAAAGAACATATGCCCAAGCTATATAAAAAATTGTTTATTCTAGATTTAGCCCTACCTAGAGATGTAGATAATGAAATAGCACAAATGGAAAATGTTCAGCTCTATGATATTGATGATTTAAGTAAGGTTATAGATAATAACATGGAGTATAGACGAAACTTAACTAAGCCTATTATGGAACAAATAGATCAAGGCGTTTCAGATTTTTTTAAGTGGAAGGATATTGCTAAACTTGATCCCACAATAGAACAATTGCACATCCGTTGTGAAGAAATTAAGGTTGAGACATTAGATTATATATATCGGAAAACGGATATTACCACAAAAGATAGAATTATTGTGGAAAAGATGGTGTATTCTGCATTAAAAAAAAGTATCAAGCCAATTCTAAATTTGAAAAAAATTGATGATCAAAAGAAGCTAGATGAATATATTACGTTGGTTAATGAAATTTTTGGGATGTGATTGTACATGTATTTTCCAGTTATGATTCAGATGTGTGGAAAAAATGTAGTTGTGTTTGGAGGCGGGAAAATAGCCTTTAGAAAATGCCAGTCTATTTTAACATGTAAAGGTAATGTTATTGTCATAAGCAAAGAATTTGTTGAAGGGTTTCATCTACTAAAAAAGAAATATCAGAAATGCGTAACCCTAATAGAGGCTGAGTATAAAGAAGCATACCTAGATCATTGTTACCTTGTCATAGCTGCTACAAACTGTAAAGATACAAATCAATTAATAGTGGAAAACTGTGGTACTAGAAATTTGCTTTGTAATGTAGTGGACAACGGTGATATTTCTGATTATATCGTTCCATCTGTAGTCAGACGAGGAGATTTAATCATTTCCATATCAACTTCAGGAAAGAGTCCCTCACTAAGCATAAAGATAAAAAAAGAAATAGAAGAATTATATACCGATGACCTAGAACAATATGTGAATTTACTTGGTGTCATGAGAGAGAAAATTCTGAGTGAAGACAAGAGTGATGTGGAGAAGAAGAAGCTGTTAAATGGCTTAGTGCATAAGAGCGTGGAAGAACTTCGATTAATGAATAATTAAAGGTTGGAAAGTTGGTTAGTTGGTTAGTAAAAGCTAAAAGCTAAAAGCTAAAAGCTAAAAGCTAAAAGCTAATGTGTAATTATATGTCATCCTGAGCGCAGTGTCGCCGTGCCCCGTTTATCGGGGAAGGATCTCCGCTTTTTTACAAGGTAATGTTATCCACGTAAACCGGCGTCAACATGACAATATAGAATGGAACCAACAAGCCAACAAACCAACAAACCAACAAACCAACAAACCAACAAACCAACAAACCAACAAACCAACAAACCAACAAACCAACAAACCAAC
>MCHG01000202.1_pt1 | contig 29242 bp, 19 predicted proteins | sample 787351 | NCBI WGS metagenome assembly MCHG01 (sample SAMN05430296, study PRJNA330682) | permafrost metagenome | biome: Cold desert; feature: permafrost; material: soil; isolation source: enrichment culture inoculated with soil incubated with H2/CO2 at 20 degrees... ... | reverse complement strand
TACAGAAATTACAGCTTCAGGACCAGCTTCATAGATAACAAAAATCTCTTCACGTGTAAGCATAATAACGAAACAAATAGGATTCAATTTATATGCAATTTTTCCTCGAAACGAGAAAAAATTGTAGCCTTTGAAAGGCTATCTGAATAGTTACCTTTTATCTTTTATTGTTGCTTCATTATCATCATTTAATATTTCTAAAGTAAGATCATTTTTTGCTCTGGCTACCAAACCGGTATTATTCTTCTCAATCAGACAAACCAGTATTCTGTCAGTTTTGAGATTTCCATTGTGAATGGCAAGATCACAAGCCGGACTCAAAACAACGTAATAGTCGGGAGATTGCTTTCCCTGAACTATACTTCCTGTTTTAAGAAGAGGGTCAATTGGAGGGGAGATGTACATCTCTTCTGGATAGCACGCATCTGAATCATCGTTAAGAAGCTCCAGCAGATGATTTAATGTAAATCGAAGCAAAGCTTTTTCGACATTCCCTCCGTCTCCAACATGTGACTCCCATGAATCAAGTTGAGGGTAAATATTATTCCAGAAAACTTTATTCATTGCAACTTCAATGGTTCCCCTACCACCAAATATTCTCGTTACTCCCGTATCATACTTTTTGAAAAATTGATCTAATATTTCCCCATAGCCAATCTCTCCCTTTGTATAGATAGGTATGATGGCCAAAGTGGTGTCTGCATTTGCTGGTGTACCTGTGAGAACGACTATAGGGATACGATATTTCGTGTGTATATCGTGAATAATCTTATTCCCTTCGTTTCCTTCTTGTCCAAGTTTGAGGTCAATAATAACACCATCAAAGGAGTTATCAACCTTCTGAAGTGCCTCTTCCAGATTCTTACATTCAACAAGTTCAATATCACGATCGTTTTCACTTTTGTATCGTTTAACAGTATCTTTACATAACATCAACTCATCTACATTATCCTCAACAATTAAAAGTTTGAATGAGCACATTGTTAGTTCTCCTCTTTGGATTGTAATCTGAAATATGCTCCATTGTTGGATTCAAATGCTTTTAATTCAAGACCATTTCTAGAAGCAGCTTCTCCTGCAATAGCAAGTCCCAGCCCCATTCCTTCTGGTTTTGTTGTAAATTCGGGCTCAAAAATAACTTCTGATTCTATAAAACTAGTTTCGATACCAGGCCCTGAATCACGATAATCAATGTATGTGAGATTGTTCCCCTCATCGAACACTGTTACTTCGATATTCTTTTGTGCCGATTTTGTTTCTATCATCCAATAAATACTATTGTCAATCAGGTTTGTCATAATTACATAAATGTCCTGCCTCCAACCGGTAAATCTTAGATATTTTGGACAGATAATATTGGGTGCTATACCATATTTTTTAAACTCATTTTCAAATATATCAAATGAACTGAGAATTGTATCTAAGAGAATAAAACTCTCCTTTGGCCCGCGTTTTCCTGCAGCCAAAGGATCAAGCCGTTTAAAAAGATTTGCAAACACATCAGCATTTTGTCCCAATCCCTGAGTAATTGGAATAAGTGTTTCAAGAACCTCTTGGTCATATTTCTGTGCGAGTTCTTTTGCCCAATAGTTAAAATTTGGAACTTGGTTCTTGAAGTAATTCAGTGGCCTGCGGCCTTCATGAAGGATTACATTAATAATTTTTCCCACTGTTGCTTGTCCCTGATAAATCGCAACGGCCATTCTTATGTTTTCAGCCACTCTATTGTTTTCTTCTTCTTTAAGAGTAATGATGTTGATGATTTCTTCGGCAGTATGATCGTCAACTCCACTTTTAGAAAGCTTTGAGCGAACATTCTGTTTTAAGTCATCAAATTCGAATAGTTTCTCAAGTTCACTTTCAATTTTGAGCGTTTTTCTGCTTAGACCTTCTTTTTTTCTATAATAAAATCGCCTTGTCTCCAATTGATTAATAACTTTAAGAGATATTTCCTTGAGTCGATAATATGCTTTGTTTTCACGCAGACCGTCACGAGCGCTTTTTTCTTCAAGGTTTGACAACTCTTCGGATTGAATCCATACATAGCCAATAACTTGATTGCTACCTATTCTTAAGGACGGATTCTGTACACGCTGGATGTTTAGCTTTAACCAATCAAACTCAGGATCACCAAGAGGTCTTATTCTAAATCCATTTCTGTAAACACCAATACCATTATAATCATCTAGAAGGTTTCTGGCCTGAAGTTTTCCAACATAATCTCCTCCTTCATCTTTAAGTCCACGCGTAATGAGTTGTTCGATAGCTTCTTTGTCCCTATCATAAACTCTGATATCAAAATAGAGTTTCCCACAATCCGTTGGAGCAGATAAATCAAAAGGAATGTTTTCTTCAATAGTATTTCTTGCTTTTTGATTTGTATAAACAAGCATTCCTTTGCCATCCAGTTCTATTGAACCGGAAATTCTGTAATCAAATAAATCAACAATTGGATACGGTTTTATTTCTTCAAGAATATTGTCTTCTTTGTTTTTCCAAAAACCATCAAAATTAAGAAATATGGAGAATGGATCAGTGTCTAAAGACTGAGTGAGTTCACTACTAATTGGTGAAATTAGCTTTTTGAGTCCAAACTTAAGTGTTTTAATCTGCTTCCCGTCCCATTCTGAAAGATCGTTGTAATCACCTCTTATTGTTAAACTGGTCCCTGGAGGTTCATTGGATTTATAGGTATTTACAGATATTTTCACATCATCTAAATATTCTGCTTTCTGAAAAACATCCCATTTAAGACAGACTTCTGTCTTATTTCCTTCTTCAGTAATTGTTTTAAGGAAAAGATCTTTCCCCAAAATGGAAGCAGCATAACGTCCCACTCCTTTACGTCCCTGCATGATTCTTCCTTTTGGAGTCGTTTTTCGTTCCAGTTTATCAGCTGTCGATGGAACAAACCATTTATTTATTACGGTGTCCCTTGACATTCCATGACCGTTATCTTCGATATTAATTGTTAAACTCTTCCTATCATCAGGAACCTTAAAAGTAATACGAACATTAGTAGAATCTGCATCATAGGCATTTTTTACCAATTCAACAATAGCGGCAGATTGATCCTGAATAAGGTCACGGCCAATAGTAAGAATATGTCTACCTGAAGGTCTTATTGAATATTCTTTTTTTGACTTCATTCCGATACCTCTAAGTTTCTCAGAATTTTTCGGGATAAGAGACGAAATAACTTTTTAATTTGATGGTAAAGGTTTTATTACCGATTTTTGAGACAGTCTCGAGAAAAAGTTTCAATAATAGTAGTGAGTTATCGTAACTCTATTTCATAACCCATAGACTGTAAACTTTTGAGCATCTCCTGAACTGAATTTATTTGTTCCTGTTTTGGTTTAATCTTCCTTTCTCTTAACTTTCCCATTCTTTTAATTAGATTTACTTGTTCTTCAGAAAAAGATCCGGACTCCCGAGCAAATTTTGAAAATTCGAGCCATTTCAACGGTGACTGTTTTATAAAAAAATCATCGAAATCCAACTCCTTATTTTTATTCTCAATCTGGGAAACTCCTTCTGGTTCGGCGAATTCTTCTAGATTATTATTTTCGATTTCTGTATATAGTGAATCTTCTGTTTTTTCAGTATTTTGGATCAAATTTTCGGAATCACTCGTAAACTCTGTACTATCAAGCAGCTCATTTTTTAAAGAATCTGAAATTTCAACTTCTACTTTCAGGAGATTTTTCCAGCACTCTTCTTTTTTACACCATTCAGTAACATTTCTTCCATCTGGAGGGGTTGTAATATGTTGATAAACTAATCTCGAAATTTTAATAATGACTTCTTTTAATGCTGAAGAAATTGCTTGCTCTTTCCAGATTTTATCCAGATCGATACGCTTTTGAGTTAAACTGGAAATAAGCGCGAGAGTATAAGTTACTATATTTGCCTTGTAACCACCATATTTTTGTTGATTAATTAACTTATCCGCAAATTTGAACATGATGGATTCTGCGATTAGTTTATGGAAATACTCCTCATCAGGCTGTATCTCATTCTTCTCATCAAGACTCATAATAAATTTACTATAATTTTTTTGAGATCCCAGACTAACAATATGAGGAAGTTGATTCCATGTATTCTCATATTTTGCCAGATCTGTTTTAGTAAATCTTTGATTTGTTGGGTTATGATCAGCAAATAATTTTTTAAGTTTTGGAGTTTTCTGACGTGACTTATCTTCCTGATACTGGCCACGTATACGCTCATAATACCAGCGTGTTTGACGTGGAACAATGCTATTTGGAGGAGCCCATATATTTCTTGAGAGCTGTTCTAGAGTAACATGAAATGGATCATTTGCTGAAAAGTCTGAAATGTTTATTTTATTTTGGGTATTAGCATATTTTGAAATACTTGGTCCTATTATATTCAGATTTGATTGCTCTGTGAGAATAGTTAGTTTAACCTGTACGAAAATGTCTGATATATCCTTCTTGTCTTTACTAGCAGCATGATAAATAGAAGCTGTAGTCTGGCAACCGTTGACAATTTGAAAATCAGTCACCCTCTTAATTCCATACCCGCCTTCTATATTTTCTATTTCGACTTTTTGAGCAACAACGGAGATTCCATTATTATAGGCAAGGAACATTTCAGGCTCTTTTTTAATTGTATTCTTTATTTCTTTATTCACACTACTTTTCGCCTGCAAAAAAGAACGAACATTTCTTTCTATTAATCTTGAACCATATTTATCATAAATGCCTGCAAGAATTTTTCCAGAAAAGAATGCTGCGTAAATTTTGTAGTACGGATTTTGTTGAGGCATTGGAAGACACGGTATACTACTCCCAAATTCTTCAACAAAATCTATTTCAATAGGTTCCTGCCGATATGAATTTTGCAGTCTATAAAGTCTCTGAATATCCCATATATGGTAAGATATTCGATAATTACCTGAAGTTTCTTCTTGTTTATATTCAACAGGGGATATAAAATCTGTCAGTAGAAATAAACCTATTTTTTTAATATTTTCTTTATTTTCATATATGCTTGCGGTAAAATCAAAAACTGGAGATGACTCCTCAAGTTCTTTATAATAACCATTTATTGCCTTTTCAAAAAAAAGTAGAGAGCGAGAGAAATGCTTCTCAATATCATTTTTATTAATTTTCTTGGGAGGGAACTCCCCTCTATAATAAGATACAAATATATCTATACGATTTTCGTCTAGAACCATAGAATATGCATTAATTTTCATTTTTTGATTTGTAAAATAACATATCTCAAAATCGTTAATCTCTCCAGTATCTGCAAGAGGTTCTAGGAAAAGTTTAGTAAACGTATTTTCTCTGAATGAATCTTCAGAAAAATCAATCACATCTTGATGAAAACCACAAACAAATTGATCAAAACCCGTCTCAGATATCATCAACTTCTCTCCTTATTGCAGGCAGGAATAGAGATTCATCAACCTGATGATGCATACATTCAGAGATGTTTATTGAATATTTAACATCCCCAACTCCATTCATCAGATCATTTTCGACGATTCTAGGAAAGCCATTTTTTACTGTAAATATATTTTGAGATCTCTCAATGAAGCCTTTGGAGTTATATTTCTCAACATGAGTATCAAGATAACCAGAGTTAAATAAGCCTTTTTCCAGAAGATTCATTGATTCTACATCTGCCGTACACATTCCTCTCAAAAAATGGACAATTTCATTAAGTGTTTCCCCACTACCGGAGACTTCATTGAGAGATAGATGCACAAGAAATAGAGCATTTAAACCTTTATCATCCAGCTGGAGTTCATTTGAAATCATGATTTTTTGTTGATTTTTACTTGTTGTTACTTTCATTTCTATGGCTTTATTCTCAAATTCAAAATCATGGTTACTTTTATAAGGACCTTCCCAAGATGATAGAGCTTTGTTTAACCCTTTTGAAGGTATCAAATATTTTCGCAAGCACCAGAGTTCTCCATAAAGTCCTTTTTGCATTTCCTCGCTTAATCCGTCAGAACCATGTCTGTCAAGAAAATGTTGCCACTTTAATAGTCTATCAAGAAATGAATTAACCATTAAGTTTTCATCTTTCTGGAGAGTAATGTAGTTTAAGATGTCTCCTATAAGAGTATCAAAAATATCTTCATACTGAGGACTAGTTAATACAAGCTCAATTGTAACTTGATTTTCTCGATCATCGGGAAAAACTACAATTTTTACTTCAAAACCTTTTGATTGAGGAGGAGATTTAAGTTTAGTAGCGCTTGAGAGAGTTACTTTGATATGAAGCATTCTTTGCCTCTTTTGTATCTGGAAAGCAAGAAATAAATTAAATGCAGAATTTGGAAATATTCTTCTTCGGAGTATTCCATTGACTTTTCCGTCAACAGAATCTTTTTCGAGCTCACACCAAATTTCTCTAAATTCATTCATAACCAAATTCCCGCTCCCGATAAACGGGGTTTACTACGTATTTTACTTTTTGATCATTCTCTATTTCAGGAATACTAAATGCGATTCCGATAAAAGGCACTTCACAGTTCATAACAGGTTCAGGATCAAGAGCATAAATTAACATTAATCCATTTTTAGGGTTGCGAACAGACCTTACATATGAGCCATTCTTTAGACCAGTTTTCCCATATTTTAGTATAATCTCTTTTTTTTGTTCATCATTTAAATCAATACTCTCATCTGACGACCCTAACAAACGACTTTTTATGAGAGTATACTTCAAATCAGTGGGTCTATTAGAGGGGGAACGTAATGATAAGCCTACATGAAGCCCAGAAATAAGCTTTATTTTTTCAGTTTCAGCTTCAGTATTAGAAACAAGCACAATTGTCCAGTGAGTTAAATATCCATATGTTATTTGTGATTCAATATATTTCCCTAGATAACGATAAAAATCAACATTTCTTGAATCTGGGTGAATTGTAAAATTACTTCCTAAAAAACCAATTAATTTTTCATATGATACATTTCTCCATACATAGTTTCCGTTTAAGTCTTTATGGCATGATCCTATATTACTAAAAAAATTTTGTATTATATTAAAATTCTTGACTACTATTTCTCTATCTTTGTGAAACACCACAGTCTCAATTTTAGAATTCGAATATGAAAGTAACATCTCAGTTCCAGATCTCATCTTATTTACAGCAGTGATAATAATAAGATTTTTAGGATGAGTTCGGACACGTAATCCGAACTCTTCAGGAGTGGAATATTGTTTTGCCATGTAATCAAATTCATTTTTAAGCTCCTCACTTGCTAAAGTTATAAATTTATACCAATCAACGAGTTTTTCTGATGTATAGAGCCTGCAAAGATCAATATATCCAGGACGATACCCGAACCATCTTCCCATCTGCATCAGTGTATCATACATGCGACTTGCGCGTAGGTAGTAACTTACAGTAAGGCCTTCAAGTGTTAGACCCCTTGATAATTTATCACCACCAATTGCTATTATGTTCAAACCACTGGGATGTTCGGAATAGTTTAAAACATCCCCTACAGAACCATTAATAATCCTCACTTCCATTTTTGATATCGAGATCATTATATTTTTTTCCACCTCTTCCCACTCAAGCTCAACTATACGAGGGTCATTAACTTTGTCCATTACATCTTTAGTGGTCGTTATATATTCTGAAAACCAAAAATCTTTCAGGTCTTTAAATATGAATCCGTCGTTATATTCGATTCGTCGCCTTAGATAATTAACTTCTTCTTGAACCATATTCCCGATAATTTCTTGGACAGGATTATAGCGAGTAACATGTATGAGCATGGAGTTATGCTTCTGATCCTGGCCTCTGGCTAGCCTCGCAGCACAGGAAAGAACAAATGACTTAATTGCTTTTCTGAGAGATTGGGGTATATCTCGGGGTACATGTTTCTTCTTGTGCTTATCTGGAACGAAATCAGAATAGTCATCAACAAACCTTACAAGTGGGAGACCCTCTGAATAGCTATATTTTTCATCTTGTAAACCGAATACTTTTAAAGGTCCTATATAATTCGAAGGTGCAGGAAGATTTATGATAAAGTCTCTAGGGAAAAGATCTTCTCCATGACTTAACGTTTCCCCAGCTGGAAAGATGAAAATATTTGCAAAAGGTGTAGCGGTGTATCCAACATATGCACTTTTCTCAAAACAATTCAGAAGTTGGCGAATCTGACCGTTTATTTTTGTGACGTCATAGTCTTCAAGTTGTTCCCCATTGTCATCCAGAGCTATTTTATTGGTATTAACTGAAGCATTATCTGCTTCATCATCAATTACAAGAATTGGAGCGTTTTTTACAATTTTTTTATTGACGGTTGAATCGAATTCTCCCTGTGTATCAATGGCCCAGTTTAAAAGATTTCTCAGAATGGCAGAATTTTTCTTGATAACAAGTAATACTGGATCACTAACACCTGCCATTATTCTACGATTTGCAATATGAATATTAAAATCGCCATCATTTGCGCTACTTGTAAGAGAAAGTGCTTTTAAAGGTTCAGCTATTAATGTTCCCACACCTACTTTGAAATTTTTATTATTATCCTTTCCAAGGCATCTCGTATCATAACCGAGAAACGACTCGTCAAATCGTAACTGTGTTTGGCTTCTCAAACTATCGTTCATCCCTGTAAGTACAACAATTAACTTATATCCTGCATCAACCGCCTTACAAACAAGACCAATATAATTTGCAGTTTTTCCTGACTGAACTTGTCCAACTATCATCCCCCTTCGATCCCATGAGCCCTCTCGGTAGGGATCTTCTAAGCGTTCTAAAATCTTATCGGTAAGATTACTTAAATTATCTACAGTCTGCTGACTCCATCCTTTTTCTTCTACAAGAAATCGTTCATATCTTTTAGAAAATCGCCAACTGATCTGAGATTTTCGATTGGGAAGCCAATCAATATGATTATTCCATTTATCAATAACAGATTCTTCTCCTATCCAGACATTGTAGCACGTTTCAATGTCCTTAATAAGCATTTTTTCATCTATATTTTTAGATATTCTCCCTAAATCTTTAAGTGATTTAGTCATAACGTGAACGTAATTTTGTATGATTTCACCAGTTACCTGATTTTCGCCGTTCAGCATACTAATAACTTTATTTTTAACAAGCTCATACTCATTCATCTGAGACCCCGGCATTTAACTGTAAGTTTTCTATAATATCTGGATATTCGTTAAACGGTTCCATACTTTTCAATTTATTTCGGGCTTCAAGCACACTCATACCTGACTTTAGCAAAGTTTCCATAAAATACTTGATGACTTCATTTATTTTTTTAGAATCTAATTCTTCAAAAGGCTTACGGCCCTTGTCAGGGTTTTCGGAATTTTTCAAGAGAATGAATTGAATGGGAACTGTCTCTTCTATAAGACGAAGAATTGAATTAACTTTATAACTATTTTCTCCAGAAGTGTCGAGCATTTCCCTTATAAGGGGATGATCTCTATTAATAGAACAAAAATAGTTACCGTGTAGTAGATTCGTTTTCCATACGAATACAAAATCAGAAGAACCACCTCGCTGCAGGATTTTTCCTCGATACCAGTATACCTGTTCAGCTCTTTCTCTAGTTATACGTGCTATCTTCTTTAATTCATCTCTTAAAATAGAAGGTGGTCTTGCCACAGACTTTTTAACATCTATTTTCCAGTCAGAATCCATAGAATTAGGAATATTAACTTCAATACGAGCAAGCTTGTGCACATCATCTTTTGGAAACCCAAGTCCAAGCCAATCACCCGGAACGATTAGCCGCTTATTTCGGTACACGTAAAAACCCTGGTGATCATTCCAGCCCCTTATACCCCCTGTAACCTCATATGTTTGATCATCAAGTTTTGAACGATGAGGAAGGACAAAAGAATTTACTGAAATTTTTCCATCGTACAATACTAAATTTTCATCGCAAAGGTGCTGAGTAGCAGTATGATACTGAAGAAAAGGATTCCAAGGTTTAATTTTTTTATTTCCCATCCATATATTGAGTCCATTTTTGGCTTCCAAGTATTTATGAAATGTCATTGAAAGGTGCTTTTCAACATTTTCGATGCGTTCCAGAAATAGCTTGTGAGACTTGTTGTCATCGGTAGAATTACCTTTGACCAAGTTATCTATGTTTTCCCACAAAACAATTGTTCCACTTTCCATGCTCTCAAGATCTGAAAAAAGATTTCTTTGACTATTAGGATCTACTTTTAAAAGTCTCCATTCCTCAGAATTCGAAACATAACTCAGATCCCAGCAACGAACGGAAAGATTGCTGCCGATGTCTTTAGATCCAACAGTTAACTTCCTGCATTGGGAAAAAGATGCAGTCTTAAGTCCAAAGCCAAATCTCCCCAGATCATCAGTATCGCGATCTTCTAGGGGATTTTTGCTCCCTAGACGCATTGAATTCACAAGTTTTTCTTCGTTCATCCCATAACCATCATCTTTTATTGAGATGGTTGAGTTTTTTCCTTTCCAATTAAAATTAAGCCAGACGTTTTTTGAGCATGCCGTTATGCTGTTATCTATAAGGTCTGCGATTGCAGTCTCCAAGTTGTATCCAAAAGCTCGTAGTGCTTCGATCATAGCTCCAGGCTTGGGTTGAACCAGATCATAAGCTTTAATATCTGTCTCACTATTGTAAAATTCAGACAAATAAATACACAACCTCAATCTGATTAGAAATCATACTCTAATTAAACGAAAAAATTAAGAAACTAAAGTACAAGGTTAACATTAGAATAAAAATTGATGATCATCTATATTATCTTTTCTTTATTATTTGAAAACGTGAGTTAAATTACATATTTAAAATAAGAGGTAGTGGGTGTGAGTTATTGAAAACCAGAAGCATAAGAATCTCTCTACATTTCATCAAATACAGGGATTGTATCCGCTTTTTCGGAATTGATCAATAACTCACGTACACTACCAAATAAGAAAACCTGAATTATAGAAATTGTTGTTTTCAACAGGTATTCTCATAATAAATACAAATATCTCTAAGAGTACAAATTTCACATCTGGGGTTTTCTCCCGGAATACAAATTGCGTTTGCAAAATCAATCAAGGCAAAAGAAATGGTTCTCGGATCCCAGAAATTTACAAGATCATACATAATCTCATAGAATAGTTTGCTTCTTCTAGAAGAATCGGTAATTTTCAGCCCAAAAATTCTTCCAAGAACACGCACAGTATTTGTATCAAGTAGCGGTTCCGGTAAATTATATCCAAAACATAAAATAGCCGCTGATATATAATTTCCTACCCCTGGCATTGCCATCAATTTCTTCCTGTCCAGAGGCAATTTCCCACCATATGTTTCTACAATTTCTACTGCCATATCGTAAAGTAAATCTGCACGCCAGAAAAGACCAAGGGATTTCAAATCAGCTTTAATTGCTTCGCGTTCAGCTATAACAATTGATTCAAAATCAGGATATTTCGAAATAAATTCTTCATAGACGTCCTTTACCTGATCGGCTTTTGTCCTATGAAGCATCACTTCAGCAACAATAATTTTATAGGGATCTGAAGTTTCCCTCCATGGGAATTTTCTTAGATTTTGCTCCCCCCATATAAGAAGTTCAGTTCGAATAACTTTTATTTTTTTAAAATAATATTTATCTTTATTAATTGTCCTCATAAAATCTCTTTTATCATCTTTTCTATTTCTATTGCAATTCCTTTAGCCATCAATGGAGGCACAGCATTACCAATCTGAGAATATTGTGGAGTTCTTGGACCTTCAAATTTATAGTTGTCAGGAAATGACTGTATCCTTGCCACTTCTCTTACTGTAAGAGACCTGATTTGCTTAATATCTGGATGAATAAAATAGTGACCATCGTTGGCAATATGAGCAACTACCGAATGAGAGTAACCATTCATATCAACTACCTTGAAGCGGTCAAGAAATGAATGTTTGTTTTTATGAGACTGAAGTTCAGATGGTAAGTCGGTATAGTTTAATCTTTTTTTGTCCTTATTCCATTTAGAAATGACAAGTTCGTATATCTTACGATCCTGAGGATTGTGCATTCTTGCTCTATGCTGGATAAGTTTATCTTCTTTCTGTCTAATTTTGAACTTTTTCAGGTAATGAGATGCATCTGAAAAAGGCGTTTTATAATCAACGGGATCATCAGTACCTTCACCTGGTTCTAAAGGTGGAAGATCTTCCAGAATATCAGAAACACGAAATTCTTCAGGAGGTGTTTCAGGAAATACCGGATAAGAGAAATCATTTCCCTTTTTCCAACCAATGAATATAATTCTCCTCCTTTCCTGGAGGACCGAAAAATTTTTAGCATTAAGTATTTTTGGTTCAGTTTCGTACCCAAGATCTTCCATTTCCTTCTGCAATATTGCATAGATGGAACCATTTTTTGCACTTCTTAGACCCGGAACATTCTCAAAAACAAATAATTCGGGTTTGAATTTTTTAAGGAAGGAAATATAATGTTTATACAAATAATTACGGGGATCAGATTCCATCCCATCCTGGTCTCTCCCTCTCCCTACAAGTGAATATGCCTGACAGGGTGGTCCTCCAATAATTACATCAACCGAATCACTATTAAGGATCTCCAAATGATTCTCGATATCTTCGATAATTGATATTTCATTTGACTTACATAATTCCCCTTGCAGTAGTCCTACTGGAGGCAGTTCCAGCTCATTAAATTTTTGAATAAATCCATCTCGATTTGATTTCCCAGAAATATAATCTCTATAAATCTTTTCATTATTGGAGTTTTTCAGGGCATGGTAAATGGCTCTGGTTTCCAGAGAATTTCTCGCATGTTTATTTTTCTCTATGTGAGAAACAAATTTGAACCCTTGCTGAAAGAATCCCTCTGAGAGCCCGCCTGCCCCAGAAAACATATCAAGAACTGTATACTTTGATTTCATTCAGAAATTCACCGAAACTGTTTTTCTTTTAGAATTTGTTTATTCTCTAGAAAGCGATTAACACCAGATGAAGTTGAAATATATTAACATGCTGATATTGAATCATCTAATTATAGGATTCTGAATGTTTCCTCTCTCAAAAACTACATCTTTAAATCCCATACATCCCTTTTCTATCCACAAAATAACTCTTATAAATTCACTCGGTGACCTTTTTATGAAATCGAAATCTAGGCTTTACAAATATTATCCCGAAGATTTCGGGGAACTTACTGTTGACGTTTTGCATATGGATCTGGTGTTTGACGTTTATGATGATAGGACGAACGTGAGGTCGGTGCTCAGGGTAAAAACCAGGGATGCGCCTATAGAGAAGCTGGAGTTAAACTGCAGTGACCTTGAGATTCGGGCTGTGAGCTGCATACAGTGTGAGGTCTCTTACAAGTACAGGAAACATGATTCGATTCTTGAAATTAATTTCATGGATGTGATCCCGCCGCATACTGAGATTGCGGTCGTTACGGATACGTTATGCAGGCCGACTAAGAATATCCTTGAGGGGCTGTACTATGACGAGACGCCGGCAGGGGCCCCTCCGCAGCAGATAACGCAGTGCCAGCAGTGGGGGTTCCAGAAGATTGTGCCTTGCATTGACGACATGTGCGCAAAGTGCACTTATAAAACTGCCATCATTGCAGATTCCAGGTACACAAACCTTATCACAAACGGGGATGTCGTGGTCGAGCGGCATACCGTAAAGCCGGGGAGGGACAAAATAGTCTATAACAACTCGGTCACTCCAATGGCTACTTATCTCTTTTTCCTTGGGGTGGGGACCTATGCGACTTTTACCAGGGAATTTGAGTACCCTGATGGTGGGGCCTTCATGCTGGAACTGCTCGTGCCGCCCGATTCAAGCGCAGAGGCCGCAGAAAGGGCTCTCGATATCCTGCATGATGCGGTTATGTGGGTCTACCTCTTCACAGGGCCTGAACAGTTCGATGAAGAGAAGCTGCCTGTCCGGATGGAACTCCTGGAGCTTGTCCGCAAGCGAGAGAAAATGAAACTTGAGTCAAGGCCCGAAACTACCCTGGAAGACCTCGTAAAGGTCAGGAAAGAGCTTGCCAGGCTTGTCAAAATCATCAGTGCAGGGTACAGGTACACAGGGACAGTGTACAGGGAAATAGGGATGCAGAATTCGGACTTCGGGGGCATGGAAAACGTTGGAAACACTACGATTACCACAAACCGCATCATGCCTTTCCCGCAGATCACTGACCCGGCTTTTGAGTACATGATTCGAGTCAAGGTGCACGAATATTACCACAACCAGAACGGGTCCGAGGTTACGGGAAAAAGCCCGTTTGAGATCTGGTTGAATGAAGCTGTGACCGTGCATGTGGAAGAACAGTACCATGCCTTCCTCTTCGGGGAAGACTACCAGAGGCTAGGAAGGGTACTTGACCTGCTTGCGCCTGCATCGGGGACTTTTGCCCTGGACTCAGGAGCTGCTTCCATGCCAATTATTCCTGACGGCTTTAATGACCCGAATGACCTGATCACTGCAGTCACCTACGTAAAAGCCCCGGAATACGCGCGTATGGTCGAGACCCTGATAGGAAAAGATACCTTTGCCAGAGGCCTGGACCTTTACTTCAGGAAATTCGGGCATTCCAATGCAGGTACGCAGGACTGGATAGCAGCCATGGAAGAAGTAAGCGGGCAACCCTTAAAGGAGATGTCCGAGACCTGGCTGAAACAAATCAAGTTCCCTGTAGTCGAGGTTTCAGCCGAATACGAAAGATCTTCCAGGAAGTTCACTTTCCTCCTGAAACAGAAGGTTCCTGCAGGCTCAAAGCCCTGGGAATTCCCCTTCAGGGCAGCCCTTGTTGACGAAGACGGAAAAGACCTTGCAGAAGTCCTGGAAAGGGTCATTGGGGAAACTGCGGCGATAACTATTGAAAACGTGGACATGCCTGCCTTCCTCTCCCTGAATAGAGGCTATTCTTTCTACGGAAAAATAATCTACAGGGCTGGCCAGGACGAGCTCCTGATGCAGGTAAGGAAAGACAGTGACATTGTAGGCAGGTTTACAGCTTTCTATACCCTGTGTGATAGGGAAAAACACAGGCTCCTTAAAAATCCTGAGTCAAAGCCGTCCGAAGACTTTATCGAGCTCTATTACAGGCTTGTGAATGACCGGCAGCTTCTTGAAAAGGTAGGAGGGCAGTTCCTGATCATCTTTGAGTCTGTGGAAGACGAGGAGTTTGCCCACCATTATCAGGAGCTTTATGATGTAAAGCAGAAGCTTTTGAATGCAGTTGCCTGGAAATACAGAAACTCTGTTGTTTCTGCCTACCGTTACTTTGAAAATTTCTCGATTCCAAGGGATTCGACACTGGAAGAAGCAGCAAGGGTAATCAAGGGCAGACAGGCGAAAAATGTCTGCCTGGGTATCCTTGCAACCCTTGATACTCCTGATACCCATGCCCTTATAAAACAGCAGTTCGAGACTGCCACCTGCGCAACCGACCGGCTGAGCGCATTTGCTGCTTACCTGAACAGTTCCGCACCTGACAAAGTTGAAGTCCTGAGAGCCTTTGAAGCGGAATCGAAGCAGAATCTCATTGCCTGGGAAGCCTTCCTTGCAGTAATCGGAAACAACAGCAGCGCTGATGCAGTTGAACTGGTCAGGGAAATGGAAAGGTCAAAAGCCTTCAGGATTGAGCAGGCAAATGACCAGCGGGCCCTTTACGGAAGCTTTGCCCGCAACCGCAAGAAGTCCCTCCAGACCGAAGAAGGCAGGGCTCTCTTTGCGGATGTCCTGCGAAAACTAACCCCTGTAAACGAATTCAGTACGGTCAATATGCTCAATGCCTTTGCAAACATAGACCAGATGGAGGCAAAATACCACATTCCACTGGTAAAAATCCTAGCAGACCTCCTCGAGGAACTTGACGCTCAAAAGTTCCCGAGCGTCTATAACAGGGCCAGAAAACTCCTTCTTGGAGCCCCGAAAGCTGTCAAAGCGTACGGGATAGAGTACAGGGAAATTCAGGCCCTGCAGCCGGAAAACCCGGATAAGAAATAAACTTTTCAGAGAAAGGTCTGTCCGAAAAACCGATCACTCTGCACCTGACCAGATAATCCGGCTCTTCCGAGCCGGAATTAAATCTTTTCCTTCCTGTTTTTCTTTTTGTATTCGTTTAATTGGGCTTCATGCTCTTTTTTAGTTTAGAGCTCTGCTTTATATCCGCGTATCCCAAAAAAGAAGTTTCTTATCAGTTGAATATAAAAGAAGTTTTTTATCAGTTGAATATAAAAGAAGTTTCGTCTCAGTTGAATATGTTTCCTAGTATCGGATTTGAAGAACAAATATAGGAAGAATATATATCCCGAGAAAATAAATGCTATTAGGGAATTTTTAATCGGATTAAAGGCCGGATTTTACGATCCGGCCTTTAAAGGGATGGGAAGAAGAATGTTCGAAGATTTGGAAGGCTTGTTTCTGGACGCATTCATACCCTGTTCAATTTGGTGGGCTCACTCCTTATAATATATGGCGGGATCAGGGCAACCTTAGGGATCATCATGATTGAAGCTTTGAAGAAACCTTACAGTTACCAGCAAGTAAGAAAAGAGCTTACAAACAAAATCGTCTTCGGGCTTGAGTTTTTCATTGCAGCCGATGTCCTGGAAACTGTGAGAAATCCCTCGCATGAAGAACTGCTCCTTCTGGGCACAGTCGTGGTGATAAGAACAGTTCTTGGCTATTTCCTCAGCAAGGAAGTTTCGGAATACAAGCTGGATTGAAACGGAGCTGAAAAATAAAGCCTCACAACATGCCTTAACATCCTGTATCTTTTAAAACCCTGACATTTTTCTGTCCTTCCAGTCCTAACCTCCGCGAAGTATTCTAAAAATCTTTTTAATCACTCTCTAAGACCTTCTGGAGATGGCTGAATCTGCCTGTATATCTGCCTGTATATCGCCTGCATATCTGCCTGTATATCGCCTGCATATCTGCCTGTATAAGCCTGTGCTACGTAGTTATTATAAAACCTGATAAGTACAATTTTAAAAAACAGTATAATTTAAAAGCAAGTAAAGTGTTAAGGATACAAAATATTATTAAACTCTAATATTATACTAATCCAAAATCCAGATTACGCTGACCTGAAATTCCGGATTATATAAACATTAATCAGGTATAACTTGAAACCCGGAATCCGAATAATTTAAAATCATCAGACACAGGAGCAATTTAATGTATTATTATCTGAAATGTATCGAATGCGGTGCAGAGTATTCCAAAGATGAAGTAATCTATACATGCAGCAAATGTGATGGGCTGCTTGATGTTATTTACGATTATTCCTCAATTGAACTTGACATGGAAAAACTTAAGACCGAATGCCCTTCGGTCTGGAAATACGCAAAACTTCTCCCTATAGAAAGGGAGCCTGTAACCATCAGAGAAGGCGGGACTCCTCTGTATAAATGCGACCGTCTTGCCGAAAAAATAGGAATCAAAGAACTCTACGTCAAGCACGAAGGCATGAACCCTACAGGTTCTTTTAAGGACAGGGGAATGACAGTCGGGGTTACAAAAGCGCTTGAACTCGGGATGAAAACCGTTGCCTGCGCATCTACAGGAAATACCTCTGCAGCTCTTGCAATCTACGGGGCAAAAGCCGGAATTCCTGTAATTGTGCTGCTGCCTGCAGGAAAAGTAGCCCTTGGAAAGATTGCACAGGCCCTTATGCACGGCGCAAAGGTTCTCAGCATCCGCGGAAACTTTGATGACGCGCTTGCTCTTGTGCGCACGCTCTGCTCCCAGGAAAAGATCTACCTTCTAAACTCAATCAACCCTTACAGGCTGGAAGGCCAGAAGACTATCGGTTTTGAGATTGCAGACCAGCTCGGCTTCAGGGTACCTGACAGAATTGTCCTGCCCGTAGGGAATGCAGGGAACATTACTGCTATTTATAAAGGCTTCAGGGAGTTTAAGATACTCGGTATAACGGATTCTCTCCCGAAAATGACCGGAATTCAGGCAGAAGGCTCCTGCCCCATTGTAAAAGCTATAAAGAGTGGGGCTCCGGAGATAACTCCTGAAGACAACCCTGAGACGGTTGCAACAGCAATCAGGATCGGAAATCCGGTGAACGCTAAAAAAGCTCTCAGTGCGATCCGGGAATCCGGTGGAACTGCAGAGTCGGTTACAGACGAAGAAATTCTTGAAGCCCAGAAGGATCTTGCAAGGCTTGAGGGTATTGGGGTCGAACCTGCAAGTGCGGCCTCGGTAGCAGGGCTCAGAAAACTTGTTGAAATGGGCGTTATAGGTAGAGACGAGACCGTGGTCTGCATTACCACAGGGCACCTCCTTAAAGATCCTCAGACCGTAATAGAGGTTTGCGAGGAGCCAACTGTAGTGGATGCAAATATCGAATCTATCCGGAAAGCCATCTTCGGAAATAATAAATAAACAAGGAAAACACGTTCGATTAAAGATTTCATTAGAGAGATGCGAAGATAGGTATTTACATACAGGAACTACATACAGGAACCGTAAACAGTTGAAAGATTGAGATACCGGGCTCCGGTACCCTTCAATCCTTTAATGTTTCTTGAGGCCGCTTATTGACTTCCTGAAACCACTTTACTATTATTCATATCTTTTTCAATTACAATCAGATTCATTATGATTCACTATTATTGTTTACGAGTGCAGTCAGATTCATTATGATTCACTATTATTGTTTGCGAGTGCAGTCAAATTCATTATGATTCACTATTATTGTTTGCGAGTGCAGTCAGATTCATTATGATTCATTATTATTGTTTACGATTACAGTCAGATTCTTTTATCATAATCGCCAGTGGGTGTGAACACGAATGGAGCAGGAATATAAACCTCATGAGATCGAAAAGAAATGGCAAAAATATTGGAATGAAAGCGGAATTTTCCAGGCCGAACCGGACAAGCGGGAAAAATTCTTCATAACCATCCCCTACCCCTATCTTAACGGAAACCTTCATGCGGGACACACCCGGACTTTTACCATCGGGGACGTAGTAGCCAGGCATAAACGGATGCTCGGATTTAACGTGCTTTACCCGATGGGTTTCCATGTAACCGGCACGCCCATTGTGGGGCTTGCGGAACTGATTGCAAGCCGGGACCCTCAGACCATGGACGTATATGAACGCCTCCATGGAATTCCGGGAGATATTCTTCCTACACTTGAAACTCCAGAAAAAATCGTTGATTACTTCAAGCTTGAAGCCGAGAAAGCGATGCGAATGATCGGGTACTCCATTGACTGGAGACGTAAATTTACGACAACAGAAGAGACTTACAAAAAGTTCATTGAATGGCAGTACATCCGCCTTGAGGAAAAAGGCCTGATCGTCAAAGGCTCACACCCTGTAAAATGGTGCCCGAATGATAACAACCCTGTAGAAGACCACGACATCCTCCATGGGGAAGAAGCCACAATCGTGGAATACACCCTTATCAAGTTCAGGTACAAAGACCTGGTTCTTCCCTGTGCAACCCTGAGGCCGGAAACAACATTCGGAGTGACAAATCTCTGGGTCAATCCGGACGTTGGTTATGTAAAGGCAAGAGTTGAAAAAGATGGATACACAGAGTTCTGGGTTGTAAGCAGGGAAGCTTTCCGAAAACTCACCTTTACGGACAGGACAGTCGAATATATTGAGGACATACCTGCAAAATCCATAATAGGAATAAAACTCACAAACCCGGTAACCGACGACGAGATAATTTCTCTTCCGGCTTCTTTTGTCAGGCCTGAAAACGGAAGCGGAATAGTAATGAGCGTGCCTGCCCATGCGCCCTTTGACTACCTGGCCCTTCGCGACCTTTATGATGCTGACCTGAGCGATTACGGGATAACTGAAGACCTGAGAAAGATCGAACTGATTTCCCTTATAAAAGCGCCTGAATTTGGAGAATTCCCGGCAAAAGAAATCGTAGAAAAGATGGGAATAACAAGCCAGAAAGACCCTAAAGCCGAGGAAGCCACAAAGATCGTGTACAGAAGAGAGTTCCACGGAGGAATGCTTAAGGAGATCACAGGGAAATATGAAGGACATGCGGTCTCGAAGATCAAAGATATCCTTACCAGGGACTTAATCAGTTCAAACGCAGGAGAGATATTTTACGAGTTCAGCGAACCGGTGATTTGCCGCTGCGGCACACCCTGTGTCGTAAACATGGTAAAAGGCCAGTGGTTCCTAAACTATTCAGACCCGGAATGGAAAGCAAAGGTTTACAGATGCCTCAGCCAGATGCGGATCATTCCTGAAGAGTACAGGGTTGAGTTTGAAAACAAGGTTGACTGGCTCAAGGACAAAGCATGCGCCCGCAAAAAAGGCCTTGGAACCCGCCTGCCCATTGATAAGGAATGGTTGATCGAGTCCCTCGGGGATTCGACAATTTACATGAGTTATTACATCATTGCCAAATTCATAGAGAAGGGCGACCTTGCTCTAGAACACCTTACCCTTTCATTCTTTGATTATACCCTGTTTGGAAAAGGCGATTCAGCAGCTGTTTCCGCAGAGACTGGCCTGGACTCCGGAATCCTGGAAGAAATCCGCAGTGATTTCAATTACTGGTATCCTGTGGACCTGCGCTCTTCCGGAAAGGACCTAGTCCCTAACCACCTGCTCTTCTTCCTCTTCCACCACGTAGCCCTCTTTGAAGAAGAAAACTGGCCAAAAGCTCTTGCAGTAAACGGCTTCGTCTCCCTGGAGGGGCAGAAGATGAGCAAATCCAAAGGCCCTATCCTCACTCTGGAAAGCGCAGTCCAGGAATACGGTGCTGACATAACAAGGATGTATATCCTCTCCACAGCCGAACAGACACAGGACGCAGACTGGCATAAGACGGGAATCGAATCTGCCAGACGGCAGGTGGACAGGTTCTACTCCTTTGCAAAAGATGTTATAGAGAATGGAGAGCGCGCAAAGCTCGGCACAGAGTTTAAGCAGATTGACTGCTGGATGCTTTCGCGGATGCAGGACTACTTCCTGGAGACAAATGTCGCCCTTGACTCCATCCAGACCAGGGAAGCAATCCAGAATTCATTCTTCCTGCTCATAAACGATGTCAAATGGTACCAGAGGAGAGGCGGAAAGACGCTGCTCTACTACATACTGGACAACTGGGTCAGGCTCATGGCTCCCTTTACCCCTCACCTCTGCGAGGAAATCTGGGAGGCTATGGGGCACAAAGAACCTATCTCCCTTACCCAGTACCCTCTCTATAATGAAGATTATATGGACGAGGGCGCGGAACTTGCCGAAGAAGTCATAAAGGGCACTCTTGAAGACATTGAAGAGATCATCAGGGTAACAAAGATAACTCCGCAGAAGGTTCTTCTCTACACATCGCCTGCCTGGAAAGTCGCAGTTCTAAAATGCGCCTGCGAAATGCAGCTGGAAGCTTCCCTCGAAGTAGGCACCCTTATTAAAGTCCTGATGGCAAACCCTGACCTGAAACGCTTTGGCAAAGATATTCCAAAGTTCGTGCAGAAGATCATCCCCGAGTTCAAAAGCGGAGGTGCAGACAGGTATGAGATCTTCGCTGGCCCTGGCCTTGATGAACATGCTCTCCTGAAAGAGTCAGCCTCCTTCCTTGAAAAAGAAATTGGCTGCCCTGTTGAGATCTACAGTGCAGATTCTCCTGCCTATGACCCGGAAAAGAAGTCCAGGTTTGCAGAGCCTCTCAGGCCCGCTATTTATATTGAAGGAAAGAAAGGAGAGTAAAAGAAGCCATTACGGCTTCTTGACTTTTTTGCTTTTTCTGACTAATTTTTAGTGCTCATAACCCGAAATTATATAACCTCAGATTATTTATTTATTTATTTATTTATTTATTTATTTATTTATTTATTTATTTATTTATTTATTTATTTATTTTTAAGATAATTAAATTCCAGGTTATGGGCTTGAGTTAACTAAAATTTCAAGCCTAAAAATCTCTCTATATTTTTTCGAGTACGATAGATTTGCTCTCCCTTTCAGATTAGATCAATGAATCACCCCAAAGATCGGTAGGTATTATAACAGGAAAAATTATATGAATAGGTGAGAGAGTAGTTAAAGGACAGGAGAAAATAAGTGATAGCCGAAAGCCTCGGATTTTTCCTCTATGCACTCACATCTATCTTTGTGATTGTCGACCCTATCAGCGGAGTAGTGACTTTCGTCTCCCTGACCAGCAAGATGAAGCGCGATGAAAAAAATGAACTCGCGAAAAAAGCAGTCACACTGGCATGCTTAGTTGCCCTTTTTTTTGCAATCACAGGAAGCGTGATACTTAACCTGTTCAGCATCAGTGTGGATTCTCTGCGGGTTGCAGGAGGACTCCTTCTTTTCAGCATTGCCTTTGATATGATGCATGCTAAGGTCTCAAGAGAGAGTATTACTGAAGAAGAGATTTCTCAATCTCAGGAACGTGAGGATATCTGGATCTTTCCGATAGGCCTTCCGCTCCTGACAGGGCCCGGTACAATTAGTACAGTGATTGTCCTGATGGGAGGGACAGAAACCATTGTACAGAAGATAATAATTATTGCATCAATCATACTGACATTCATTATGTGCCTGTATATCTTCCGATTCTCAAGGGGGATTCACAAGATCATAGGATATAATGGGATGCTGGTCTTTACACGACTTATGGGGCTTTTGCTTGCAGCTCTTGCAGTGAACCTGACTGCTACAGGCTTGATAAATATGTTCCACTTAACAATTTGAGACAGCCAATTAGAGAGTTTGAGGATAAATTAACCAATTAAGAGTGGTTAACAGCTTCCAAAATTACGAAAGCTATCTACATAAACTCACGGTCTATAAAAACTCAATAAGTTAAACCAAAAAGAAAGCCTTTGTTAGGATCAATAAAGCTCTCCTCTCCTATCTTCAAAAACAGGAATCATTTTGCGGACTTCATCTTTTCCTGACAGGTCAAGGTCGCAAACAATTACGCACTCTTTATCGCCTGCGTCAGCCTTTACCTCGCCCCAGGAATCTGTAATCATTGAGTTTCCGAAGTAGCTGCAGTCGGGAGCAGAACCCGTGCGGTTGCAGGCAATATGCGGAATCTGATTTTCGATAGCTCTTGCCTTTACAAGAGTTTTCCAGTGTTCGGACCTCGGATTGGGAAAAGCTGCTGTGGTTACAAGGAGATCGGAACCTGCAAGAGCAAGTTTTCTTGCGATCTCAGGGAAACGAAGCTCGTAACAGATCTCAAAACCGATTTTCAGGTTTTGCTTTTTCAGGGGAATGGGCTCTATTGAACTGCCCCTGGAAAAATACTGGTTTTCATTCTTGAAGGGATGAGTCTTTCGATAAGTGCCTGCAAGGGTTCCGGACTCAAAACAGAAACCGAGATTGTAATAGAGTGCAGAGTTCGGAGAGTTTTTACTTCCCGGAATTTCCTTTTTTTCTTTTTCTGTAAAAGAATTTGCTTTCTCTTTAAAGCTATTTTCTTTCGTAGTAAGATTATTTTCTTCAATATCCTTCTGGATTACTGAGCCAATGAGAACGCAGTCATTGGCTTCGGAAAAACATGCCAGGTTCTCAAGGGTGGGAGAAGGCAGGTTTTCTGCTGCGTGGTCGAAGTCCTCATAACAAAAGCCGGTGGAAAAAACCTCTGGGAAAACGATAATCTCTGCTCCTTTCGCTACGGCTTCGAGAGCCAGGTAGAGGGCTTTTTCAAGATTTTCCTGTTTTCTGCAGTGAAGTACATCCATCTGGACACAGGCAACTTTCATATTCTAAGCACCAACTTCAGGTTTGAGTTTGATCAATGCAAAGCTTTCAGGATTTTAAAGAATGAAAACTCTTTAGGGAAGCAAGGTAGTTTGCTTACTCTTTGCTAACAGGCCCTCAAGGTCAATTCTATGTTTTATCAGCCCTGCAAGTACTTCGTTTGCAAGTCTGGTCACCTCTTCCCTGGGTTCCCTGATTTCATACGCAGGGTCATCCGGAGGAATCTCAATTCTTGTAATATCTGATCTGGCTTTTTTCAGGTGTGAATCAGGCAACTCACAGACTATGCCGGGTTTTTCCAGATACTGATCAAGGTGTTTTTGAGTGATCCCTATGAGCTTCAACTCCCTGCGGAAACATGGTCTCTCAAAGAGTCTGGAAACTACATATACTCCTACAGGAATCCTGAGGTCCAGATCAATTTTTAGAAGCTGAGTCCTGAAAATCGAATAAATGTCTTCAGAATCCGAAGGTTCAGGAGGCTTTCGTTCCTTGCCTTTTTCGGGAAAGGACTCTTCGATTTTTTCCGGCAGAGCATAGATTTTGGAGGGGGGAACTTCGAATTCCTCCAGAATATTAAGGTCTCTGAGCGCCCTGAGATAACCAGTCAGGATCAGGCGATGCTCATCTATGCCTCCGGCTTTAAGTTCCCTGGAGAGCCCGCTGATTGAAAGTTGTCTTCCCTCAAGTAATTCAAAAAGTTTAAGATTGAGCTTTTCTTCCATCTGTACCGACATCATGGTTATTGTTAACAGTTAATCTTCAGGCCTCAGGCCAGAAAGACTTTGTCTTTCGCCAGAGCAACTGGATATACACAGATACTTCTTTTTCAGGAAACTTTTGAAAAAGACACGAATCCTCCATGCCCTGAAAGTTAAGTAAGCAAGAAAATTGAAGGGAGTAATACACGATGTAATTATCCTGCATGATATAAAGCTTATGAAACAGCTCATAAAAAGGCTGAGATTGAAGGAATTTCAAAGATAACTGACTCACATTAAAGACATTTATAGAGCTAGCTTGATAAAATTAAAAAGTCTGAACTGAAAATTCCAAATGAAATGCCTAGTAGAAAGAAGCCATTTAAACATAATATCATGAATATGAGCTTCTTATATTCGGTATTGCCTAAAAAAATAAAAATTGACCTTCTTTCCGGCACAATTGAAGGGCAATGCTTAAAAATGATAATTGCTATTTGGACTAAGCTTAAACTGATTATTTCTCAAAGATGCAAAGATGATTACGAAGTTACTTCTCAGAAAAGTATTCTTTATAAGTGGAGTTGGTACACACCCTGAAAATATTGAATCTTTTGAACTTGCGTTCCGAGATGCAAGTATTGAGAAATTTAATCTTGTGACTGTGAACTCCATAATGCCTTCGAAATATGATATTGTATCTAGAGAAGAGAGTTTAAAATAACTGGGTCCCATAGAAATTGTGTTTTGCGTAATGTCCAGAATCTCTTTAAATTAGCAAAGAAAGATGCTCAGCACTGCTGTGGGATGCGCACCCCACAAAACATAAATAAACACGGCTATATTTCGGAGTAGCACGCGTATGGAGAAAGCGCACACAAGGGTAGGAGAACATGAAGGAAACTTGCCAGAAGCATTTACATCACGTGGGCGAATGAGGCAGGTCTGAAGACCTTCAGAATTCCCAGGGCATCTTTCGCAGACGAGCAAGGAACTGGAAGGCCGTGATATCCGTAGCAATTTTTATAATTTGAATACTATCAAGTGTGCTTGCATTTATTTCCAAAATCATTTAAAGGCATTAACTTGAGAATACTGAAACTGCTCATTATCCCTACATATTCTTTGCTTTAGAATTAAAAAATCTTTAATCCAACAAATATATTTCCCTCAAAAGTGTATCTTTACCGGAAATCATCTCTAGTGAAAGAGTCCGCATATATTGATATTTAATAAAATATATATAATTATTTAGCTTTACTGTGTTTCTTACTTTCTGTTGCCAAATGCCTCAAGTGTAGGAAATACAGGCAACTATCACTATCTGTTTATTATGGAGAATGATATGCATCATAATGTATTCACAGACAACCCTACAGTTCCGATAGATGTAAAGGACAGGTCTATAAGCGAATTGATGGACGGGATGCTCAAAACAGGCTTCCAGGGAAGAAAACTGGCCGAATCCGTCCAGGCCTGGCACAACATGCTAAAAGAAAAGAACATGACGGTGTTTATGGGCTTATCCGGAGCAATGGTCCCTGCTGGCATGCGCAGAATTATTTCCTATATGATCCGCGAGAGGATGATAGACTGCCTGGTAAGCACAGGAGCAAACCTGTTCCATGATTCCCATGAGGCTCTCGGCAAAAAGCACTATGTGGGTTCCCATCTGGCTGACGATGAAAATCTCTTCAAGCACGGCGTGGACAGAATCTACGATGTCTTTGCAGTGGAAGAGGAGTTCAGAACGGCAGACAACCTGATTGCAGATTTTGCAGAGGAAATCGGGGAAATTTCCTGTTCATCAAGGGAATTCATGTACCTGCTGGGAAAGGAGCTTGTAAGACGTGGAGCAGTAGAGGATTCTATAGTAGTAAGTGCATACAGGCATAATGTTCCAATCTTCGTTCCGGCACTTTCGGACAGTTCAATAGGCATAGGGCTTACAATTGCAAGAAGAAGAGGCTTGAAACTAGATGTCGACCAGATAAAAGATGTTGACGAGATCACGCATATTGTTGAAAAATCAGGGAAAACCGGAGTCGTCTACGTTGGAGGCGGAGTCCCGAAGAATTTTATCCAGCAGACCGAAGTGATAGCTTCTATCCTTGGAATGGATGTTGGAGGGCACGATTATGCAATCCAGTATACTTCCGATTCTCCTCATTGGGGAGGGCTTTCAGGCTGTACTTTCGACGAAGCTGTTTCCTGGGGAAAAATCGCAGCTCAGGCAAAAAAAGTGCAGGTCTTCGTGGATGCTACCATTGCTCTTCCAATAGTTGCCCACGCCCTGCATGAAAAATGCCGTGAGCTGAAGCGTGCTGCCCCCGTTTTTAACTGGGAAGGGCCTGAAGGGCTTGATATCGATTATATCGAATAATTACTTACAAATCTTTATCATATTTGAAAGCTTATAAGCAAGACGAGAAGGAGAGGAATAAATGGGTAAACGAACTCGAATAATCAATGATCCTTCCTATTTAGTACCATTACTCAGGACTTTTGGGTCAAGAACTCACAAAAAAATCTTTGACACACTTTCAAACAAATGGATGACCAGAGCAGAAGTAGACGAATTCATGGGTACTGACTCATCAAAAAGCCTTCATATTCTCAAAAAAGCCGGACTCCTTGAGAGCCAGTGGAGAGTTCCCGAGGCAGGACAAAAACCCTCAAAAGAATATCACAGTTCTTATTCCAAGGTTCAGGTTAACTTTCAATGTTCTTTTGAAGATCTTAGCGACATCATCATGCTGACCTTCAAGCCGTATGAAGAGGTCAAAGATGCTATTGAAGAACTTGAAAGGCTTGTAGAAGAAGGTAATACCTCAATGAGCAATCTAACGCGGACCCTTAATAAAAACCCGTTCTATATCTGTTCTGTAGCCCGCAGGTCTGAAAGGCTTTCTGTAATGGGGCAAAGGTTAAAGTTAATTGAAGATGTTGAGGAGAATTTCGATTGATGATCAAGATCCTCCAGACTAAAAGTGGAGTAACCAAATTTCAGGTTCTTATCGAGATTGCAGCCCACCAGCCTAATGTCAGGCAAAAGGAAATTGCCGCAAAAATAGGAATAACCCCCCAGGCAGTTTCAGAATACATTAAAGAACTTGTAAACGATGGACTGATTGTCACTGAGGGCCGTGTCCGGTACAGAATAACTAAAGAAGGCGTGGAATGGGTTCTCGAAAACGCCGTAGATATGAAGAGGTACGCCCGTTTTGTCATGGAGGACATCATCAGCCATGTTTCAACCTGGACAGCCATCACAAAAGAAGAGGTAAAAGAAGGACAGCAGGTTTATCTGAAAATGGAGAATGGGCTCCTATACGTAAGCAGCACGGAAAAGACAGGTGCTTCAGGCAATGTTATATCCGATGCAGCCGAAGGGGAGGATGTAGGAGTAAGCACTCTTAAAGGCCTGATTGACCTGGAAAATGCGGCAATTACGATCTGCAAGGTTCCCAGAGTTGAGCGTGGAGGGTCAAGAAAGGTAGACATGGAGCGCCTGAAAATGCTGGCAAGCTCAAAACACTATATAGCAGCCATTGGTGTGGAAGCGCTAATTGCCCTACGCAAGATTGGCATAAGCCCGAATGTCATGTTCGGAACCAATGAGTCAGTTATCGAGGCTGCATACCATGGGCTTTCTTCTCTTGTGGTTTCAGTGGACGAGCAGGTTTCTTTGCTTCTTAGCAGATTAGAAACCGAGAATCTTGAATACGAACTAGTAGACCTGACAGTCGAAAACTCCTTCTAATTTATACTTTAGTTAACAGGTTCCGAACCTGGGGTTTGGGACCAGACGTGCTATTTTTCATAATGATTGTCAGTTATTGGCTATTACAGATTTGCTACGTTTGCTGTACATTTTTATCTTTAAAATGCGTTTTTATTATATAATTCGGAGATTTTCCATGAAGCTTATTGTACTTTCCGATACTCATCTGAAAACAGGAGGAATCCCTCCGCAACTTCAAGCTCTCCTTGAGGACTGCGACCTGGTCGTCCATGCAGGAGATTTCAGTACGGTTGAAGCCTATAAAGCCTTTAATATAGGCGGTAAACTGAAAGCTGTTTTCGGAAATGATGACTCTTCCGAGCTCAAAAGGCTTCTTCCAGAAAGGCTTAAATTCGAAGTCGAAGGGGTTAAAATCGGAGTGGTACATGAAGGAGGGCTTTCGATAACTGATATGACTGCCCAGGGTTACCTCGCAAAAGAAATGGAAGTAGATATCCTGATCTTCGGACACCTGCACCGTCCTTTAATAGAGAAGAAGGACGTTACGCTTGTCTGCCCTGGCTCTCCTACTAAACCGAGAATGTCAAATCCCAGTGTTGTGGAACTCATAATTGAAAAAGGAAACATTCAAGGCAGGATAATTACTCTTGAAGGAGATACTTGCGGGTATATAAAGTTCCAGAATTCCCTTAATAACCGCAACCCGAAGAAGACTTGAATGAAAATAAGGCATCACCTGAAACTGACAGGTGAAAGCCTGAATAAGAATTATAATCTGGATTACGCCTGAATAATAGCTTTGAATACCTAGTGCATCGATTCCAAAATCAATAACATAATTCAGTAGCCAATTGCAGTTATGAACTCAAATATTTAGTTTGAAACCATGAGATTCATTAAGGACTGAAAGCACATGCGGGCACTGACAAGCCTAATCAAGAATCTATTAACCGCGGAAAACGCGGAAAGCGCGGAAAAAAATGTGCCCTTTGTTTCTTAGAGCGTGTCTGAAAATTATATAAATCTTGAATACAGACTGTTCGTCGATGTCCGAACCAATTAAACGAATACCTTATCCAA
>MCHG01000201.1_pt1 | contig 29362 bp, 26 predicted proteins | sample 787351 | NCBI WGS metagenome assembly MCHG01 (sample SAMN05430296, study PRJNA330682) | permafrost metagenome | biome: Cold desert; feature: permafrost; material: soil; isolation source: enrichment culture inoculated with soil incubated with H2/CO2 at 20 degrees... ... | reverse complement strand
TGTTGAAACTCCTTTTCCTATTTTATTTAATAATACATGCCCTTAAAAATTCTGTCTAGTTTATTGTAGCCGATTCAGTATTAAAAACATGCAAAAAAACTTATTGCTATTCCAATATAAAAAAAATATAATAAACATAATAATGAATATTATTTAATAGCGTGTTAACGTGATTAATTTTTAGTAGGTGAATAAGTGAAAGACATATTAATATATATAGTTTGCTGTAGCATAGCCATAGCAATAACCCCTTTAATATCTAAAATCTCTATAAAAATTGGAGCGGTTGATACACCGAGCAAAAGAAAAGTACATGAAAAAGTCATGCCAACATTAGGAGGACTTTCAATTTTCATCTCCTTTATATTGGGTCATGTATTTTTTGGGTACCCACATTTTCAGTTCAAAGCAATTTTAATAGGAAGTATAATCATTATTATCACAGGACTTGTTGACGATATTTATGACTTAAATCCAAATGTTAAATTAATCTGTCAAATGCTAGCTGCAAGCGTGATTATATTTTACGGAGGACTATATTTAAAAACCGTACACTTGCCAGTGGTTGGCGTAGTAGAACTACATTATTTTGGATATTTTTTCACTTATTTATGGATAATTGGCATTACCAATGCCATTAACTTAATAGATGGATTAGATGGCCTAGCCTCAGGTGTAGCCACCATAACCTTTATCACAATGTATGTACTTGCCATCATAGAAGGAGACTATTTCGTAATGGCATACGCGCTAATGCTAGCAGGAGCCAGTACAGGTTTTTTGGTCTATAACTTTCATCCAGCAAAAATATTTATGGGCGATACAGGAGCCTTGTTTCTAGGATTTATTATTTCAGTCCTAGCAATTATGGGTTTCAAAAACGCAACCTTTATATCCTTTGTAGTTCCTATACTCATATTAGGCGTTCCAGTATTTGATACCTTCTTTGCAATCATTAGAAGAAAGCTCAGAGGACAATCCTTCGCCCAAGCAGACAAAGAACACCTACACCACCTTCTGATGACAACCAACGCCTCACAGACGAAAACAGTACTCATCATATATGGAATCAGCATCATATTCTCAATAGTATCCGTGATTTACACCCTAGTTTCAAAAGAACTAGGATTAGGCATACTAATTGTATTATTCTTCATCATCCAGTTCATAGCCACTAAGATTGGATTACTAGACAAGTACTTCTTACCCTTCTCAAAAGCCGTGAACACCGAAGAAAACACCATATCCGAAAACCCAACTAATAAAAAAAATTAATAATGAAGACCTAAGAACAGCCTTGTCATGTTGAGCGAAGTAGAAGTGCGCCGTTTATCAGGGAAACAGTGACCTATAAAAAGATTGAACATGTAGAAATAACCTAAAAATAGTGGCTAACAACTAGACACTATTTTTAGGTTAAGGAACCAAGAACAAAGAATTAAAATGGAATGATTACTTTATAGTCTTAGATTCAAGACGAATTAGTAGTTAATTGTTGGTTGATAATTCCAACTTTCCAACTTGTGGCTTACCACCTATAAGGTATTTCTCTAGATCTCTCACCAACAGCTAACACCCAGCAATCTAAGAATTCATTCGTTTAACTACAAACTGAGAAATCAACGACAAAGCAAAGGTTAAGACAATACTCATCACAATCAAACCAATATACGATGGGAAAGTATCAAAATAACTATAAAATCCAAGCCTTTCAAGAGGTTTAATAATCAGACCATGCATAAGATAAACATTTAATGTCTGTTGTCCTAAGGTTGAGTAGAAAACTTGTTTTGTAGGTACAAAAATAAAAAAACAAGTACCAAATAATACGGAAAGACAATACGCTACGACTCTGTAAATACCTTCAAACCAAGCAGTATAACCCAAAGTATCGTATGAAGATTTTCCAAACAAAAGCCTCAAATTAATAAACTCATACTTCAATATCATGTATGTGATAACCATACAAACTGCTAAAATAAGATATTTCTTCCAACTATCTCTTAGAGACATCAAAAGTTCTTTTTTTGTATAATACCCTAATAAAAAAAATGGAAAGAAAACAATGATTCTGGATAAACCTAAAAATGAATCAAAACTATTATCATATCCAATCAATATCCCTACTAAAAACGAAATTGCTAACATTCCCTTAATTTCTTTCACATGAGGAAATACTAAATGCCACGCCACAAGTGCCAGTAGAAACCAATAAGACCAGTAGGGCGTAGAATAAGAAAGTTTAATTGAGTCTACCATCACTACATATTTCATCACTAAATAATACACAGTCTGCATACTAAGATATAACAAGGTAAATTTCACAATAGACTTAGAATGATCTTTAGTATACTTCATAAAATAACCCGATAAAAAAACAAAAGCTGGCATATGAAATATAAATATGATCTTATGTAAAAAATATAAAAAATCAGACCGCCCAATAATTGGTCCAATAGCATGAGCTAAAACGACCAATATAATCAATAAAAACTTTGCATTATCAAAATAATAATCCCGACTCTTTTTCTCAACCATTTTAAAACTCCTTTTTATTAAGAACATAATTCAAAAAGTATAACATAGGCGTGAGTAATTAACAATTTACAAATTACAATTTACAATTAAAAACCAAAAACCAAAAACCAAAAACCAAAAACCAAGAACTAACTCTCCTCTTGTCATCTTGAGCCTAAAATATTTTTCTAACAACCAAAGATTAATTCCAGTGTAAAAAACATTTCATATATATTTTTTCTAACCCATCTAAACAAATTGAAAATTCAACCGATAATACAAGGTAGGTGAGAAATTAACAATTAATAATTTACAATTGATAATTGACAATTAAAAACCAACCAACAAACCAACAAACCAACAAACCAACAAACAAGGAGGTACACATTGAAGAGGATATTGAGTTTGCTATTAACCCTATCACTACTGCTATCATTAATTATTACCCCAGTTATGGCCATAGAAACAATAAGCGAGGTTCCGCCAGTGGAATCGATTGAAAACTTAAGTGTTGAAGAGATTTTAACAGAAGCACAGTCTAAAAATCAAGATATTGTAGAAGATCAAAATATTATTATAAAAGAACAACTCGAACAAGAAACAGAAGAAGCTATAGAAACCTATGAAGACATAGAAGCCACCATTGAAGAGGAGCCAACTACTTCAAACATATCCATGAAGTCTATAAGCACGGATAACATGATGTCTACACTGACCATAGGAACAATAACCCCATCTAGTACTGGATATTTTCAAGTAGCGATAGCTAACTTAAATGGTAGTTTTACAAATACAGGCGATTCGTACACAGATTTTGTACAAGCAAAATCTGCGATGAACGCCAGTACAGATGCTAATGCAGTAGTTCTTGATAATCGCAGAATCATTGGCAATCGAGTTATAGCAATGAAAAATGGAGTAGTAGTAATAACTGCCAACAAAGTTGGAAAAAGTGTAATGACTTTTAATTTTGCAAGCGATGAGCGAATCAGTACTTATGTAGAAAACAATATTGATGCGTTGTATTACGATAGCACAGGTTCAACGGTGAAAATGGGAATTTCAGGACAAGTAGTCCAAGGAATAAATATTGGAGAAGTAGAACTCATACCCATGATTCAAGGAAAACAATCTTACTATTCAAAGAACAGCAACGGCGATTTAATCCATTCAGTAGCAAGGTATACAATAAACCAGACCACCAATCGTTATATAGGTAACTATGAATCCATAACCATCACAAAAGCGCCTTCGTTTATGACAACTGGAGTAAAATATTATAGCGTAGATGGTGAACAATTTTATAAAGACAATAAATTGGAGAACTTAGCAGGAAAATTTTATCCTTACTTTAAATACCTATCTTTCAGATCAAAGACAATGTATTCAGCAGAAGAATTAAATCGCTACATAGCTTCATGGAATAAGCCAACAAGCAAGCTAAATGGTAAAGGTGTAGCTTTTATTAAGGCTCAAGATGATTTCGGAGTAAACGCCGCATTACTTTTAGCATTTGCAGTCCACGAGAGTGGATACGGTACCAGTGCAATAGCGAGAGACAAAAATAACTTGTTTGGTGTAAATGCAACAGATGCAAATCCATATGGGAATGCAAATGTATTTACCTCTATTGAAACCAGTATCTATAACCAAGCAGAATATCAAATATCAAGAGGTTATGCAGATGCCAATACAGATAGTAGGTATTTTGGAGTCAATCTAGGAAATAAGACTGTAGGACTCAATGTAAAATACGCATCCGACCCATACTGGGGTGAAAAAATAGCAGGCCATATGTATAGATTAGACAAGCTATTAGGAAATAAAGACAACAATACATATCAAATTGCAGTGTCCAATAAGATTACTTACGCAAAAAAACAAGCAAGTAGTAGTTCAGCTAACTATTATAAATACGCGGTTAAAGATTACAGCATACCAAAAGGTATTCCAGTAGTAGTAACCAGTAATAGTAATGGTTGGTACAAAGTTCAATCTGATATGGGCATCGACAGTATTGGCACAACACCTGCTTCTTATAAAACACAGTATGACTATACCTTAAGCAAGGCTTACGTAAGTGCAACAGACTTTACAATAGTTAACGATCCATTAATAAAGTACATAGATCCTGCAAATCAAGGATCAAATCAATTAGAAACACCAACGCTAGAACCAACGCTAGAACCAACGCTAGAACCAACGCCAGAACCAACACCAACACCAACACCAACACCAACACCAACACCAACACCAACACCAACACCACAAGATACCATAGCACCATTAATAGAAGCAAAATCAGGTTTAACTCCTTTAACCAATGGATCAATTACCAAACTAGATACAACAATTACAATAACAGACCAAGGCACCTATACAAAAACCGTCACAAAAAACGATACTGCCACCACATGGCCTTCAAATAATACATTCACAAGTGATGGCAAATACACCATTATAGCTACAGATGCAGAAGGGAACACCTCAACATGTACTATCATAATAGACAAAACAAAACCAAGCATCTTAGTAAAAAGTACCATTGGTACCACCTATACCAATGGAGAATTCATAAAAACAGATACCATAATAACGTACGATGAACTAAATTATCTTAGTAAGGCCATAACCAAAGACGGCAAACCAATTACCTGGCCTACAGACAGCATAATTAAAACAGATGGAAAATATATAGTAACGGTAAAAGATAAAGCAGAAAACACTTCAACATTCTCTTTCACCATAGACAAAACAAAACCGACAATCATAGTGAAAAGCACAAGAGGCACCTCCTACGCCAATCGAAATTTTGTAAAAACAGACATTAAAGTAACCTACATTGAAGCAAATTATCTAAGCAAAGCCATGACCAAAGATGACAAATTAATTATATGGCCTGCAAATAATACATTCAAAACAGACGGTAAATACACCGCAACAGTAAAAGATAAAGCAGACAACATCACTACATATACCTTCACTATAGACAAAACAAAACCCATAATAGCAGTAAAAACCACAGGAGGATTCAGGATCAAGTCAGGCCAAACAAGTAAACACAACGTCAAGGCAACCTACTCAGATAAAAACTATTCAAGTAAAACGGTAACAAGAAATGGAAAAGCATACACCTGGCCCGCAAAAGATACCTTTAAGACATTAGGAACCTACATAATCACAGTAAAAGACAAAGTTGGCAACGCAACTACATACAAATTTTATTTAAAATAAATAAAAACGAGCTGTTTAGCTCGTTTTTTAAATTTTTTCTTGAGTAGGAAAGTTCAAATTTTCTCTATAATAACTTGATGCTGTACTCCCACTGTCAACTTAACTAAAAGGACATTATTTCTTAGTTTCTTACTGTTAATTCTTAGTTTTTAATTGTCAATTGTAAAATGTAAATTACTATTTATTCGTTTCACTACATTTTTCCAGTAAAAATTTAGTAGCCACAGGTCTTATAATTGAAAAACTAAGAACCCACTAGTGTCCATTTCTCAAAATATTCATATATATAATACGAATAAAAAATTTCAATGAGGTGATTTGCATTGTAATTGAAGACTTAGTCTTACAAATTAAAAAAGGCGATCAAACCAATATAAACACCCTAATAACCGACTTAACCCCCTTAATTATATCCATGATAAAGAAATATGGTTATTACGAAACCTTCGAAGAAAACTACCAGAGTTCTATGGTAGTGCTATTAGAATCTATAAACGAATACAACCCTGAAAAAAATGTAACATTTTCAGCCTTTTATAAACTAAAACTATTCTATTATTATATGAATATCATAAAAAATCAAACAGACCATATCAACCACACCCAAGATATACTGTGCTTAGAGCAAATCCCAGAAGAAGGGAAACTTCTAGACGACCATATAGATGATTTGATTTGGCAAGAAAATAGAACTGCCCTCTACGAAGCCATTAATAAATTATCAACTAGACAAAAGTGGATAATAGAAGAACACTACTTCAAAGGCAAAAAACTAACAGAACTATCAGCACAGTACAACCTTCACCATCAATCACTAGTAAAACTAAAAGCCCGAGCCTTAAAACTATTGAAAATATATTTAAAACAACACTATGTTAATTAACAATTTACACTTTACAATTGAAAATTAAGGACTAAGAACCAACCGAAAATCCTGAAGGGGACGCATTGAATGCGTTCCTTTTTAAACATTCCAACCCTATGTTAACAGTTAACAATTTACAATTAACAATTAAAAACCAAGAACCAACTCTTCACTGTGTCATCTTGAGCGCAGTGTCGCTGTGCCTCGTTTATCGGGGAAAGATCTCCGCATTTGACCCCAAAGAAATACCATAGCAATATTTTCCTAACCAACTAACCAACTTTCAATTTTTTTTTCTTACCATGGGTTGATTTCCAAAACAAATGCTATTTATAATACGAGTGCAAAAAACAACGTACCCAAAAGGAGGTGAGACAATGCCACTAGAAACAAATGTATTTAGCTCAAAGCTACAGCTTAGGTACAACTACGGAGTAGATGAAAAAGGAAATAATATAATAAAATCCAAAACCTACGCCAACGTATCAAAAGCAGCTACAGATCAAGCAATCTACAATGTAGCAACAGCCTTATCCGCCCTACAATCCAACACTTTGGTAGAAGTTCACAAAGTGCAAGATATAATGATTGTTAATAGCTAATTAATAGCTAGTGGCAACTGGTTAATGAGAACAGCTAACAACTAATCGCTAATTACCAGTTCCAACTTTCCAACTAACCAACATTCCAACTTCTTTACCCGAAAGGAGGTAAACAATGCCAACAGTACGTTTAGATATGAGTTTCAAAGCAGCAGACGGAAAAAGCAACAAGATTAGCATCGATGATGCAAAAACTGATGTAACAGAAGTAGAAGTAAACAGCTTAATGGACCTAATCATCAGCAGTGCCCTATTTGAGCCCAGTGGCTCACCATTGGCAGAGAAAGTTAGTATCGAATTAATTACTACAGACGTAGTAGAATTTAATATAGTATAAATAAAAAACTGCCTATCGTGAGGATAGGCAGTTTTTGTGACCTATGTTGTCTATTGCCAACTCAACAGAACTTTCACCTATTTCTAAAATAGATATTTTGTATTATTAGCACAGCAAAAAACTGATTTACGGTTTTGCACTTAAAACTGGAGTCCAATTACTATATACATTAGTAGTACCAACTGTTCGATACGACTTAAGTTTATAATAATATGTTTTGCCAGTAGTTAAACCGCTATTAGTGAAATATAAAGATGAAGTTCTCTTTAATAAACTATATGTTTCGTTACTTGAAGTAGCTCTATATAGTTCATATCTATTTGCTCCTGAAACTGAATTCCAAGTTAATTTATTACTTGTAGAATTTATTCTTGTGGCCTTATAATTTGAAGGAACTGAAGGTATTGGTTTTGCATTTGCAATTAATGAGTTACCACTATATATTTTAGTTAAACCGCTAAGTTTATAGGCTTTCACCTTATAATAATAATTATTTCCAGTTGTCAAACTAGAGTTAGTAAGGGACGTGCTTATCGTAGTTCCTATTTTTGTATAAGTACCGTTGCCAAAAATTTATAAAAATCTATAAACCTTGTTTAATTCCCTGTTCAACGTGTCCGATTTTGCATAAGCTACTTTCGTTTGATCTAACACTCCGAGGGCTTAAATTCCCATACAACGCATGGTACATATTAGTAGTATCTTTAAAGTGATTAAACTACTAATTCATATCTTGATAGATTGACACTTGCATTATAATCTCTATCTATAACGCAACCACACTTCTCACAGATATATGTCCTAACTGATAATGGAAGTTTCACCTTCACATGACCACACTCACTACAAGTTTTTGATGATGGATACCATTTATCAGCTTCTACAAACTCAATTCCATTGAACTTACATTTATATTGCATTTGTCTTTTAAACTCATATAAACATTGCTTTGCAATAGCTTTTGATAAATGCCTATTCTTCATCATGCCTTTGATATTAAGCGTTTCCATAACAACTCTTGATGGCTTGGTTTTCACGATCTTGTTCGTTGCTTGGTGACTATGATTACTTCTTATATTCGCTAATTTTCTATGAAGTAATTTAATCTGCTTTTCGATTTTTATACTATTACTTGTTTTGACAAACTTGCTCCCTTCTATATTTTTTAGGTATTTGCGAGATACCCTACGTTGTAAACTACGTAGCCTTTTTTCAAGTTTCTTTACACTTTTTGTTTTGTTAATATTTTTAAAGGTCATTCCATTGGAGCATATAGCAAGGTCTTTAATTCCTACGTCTATTCCAATGCTCTCACTTGTTAGGTCCACTATTGGTTGCTCTTTTTCTACTCCTATTGATATATACCAATACATCCCATCAAAACTTATTCTTGGATTAGCGTATTTACAATGCCTAGGTATTGAGTTTTTCTTTATATTTATCCAACCAACTTTTTCAATGAGCACCGAACTTTCTTTAACTTTGAGTTTTGATGTATCGTTATAGAAAGACGGTTTAGACTTCCTTCGGCTCTTGAATCTTGGTCTGTCAGACAAACCTTTAAAAAACTTCTTGTAAGCTTCACAAGCATCTTTGACCGCCTGTTTAGCCACATTATTAGATACTTCATTAAGCCACAATAATTCAGTTTTCTTTAACATAGTCAATTCTTTTCTCAAGTCATGATTAGATAAAAATTTGCCACCACTCTTGTAATTTTCTTCTTGCTTTCCAAGTGTCCAATTATATATAAACCTTGCAGTACCAACTGATTGCCACATTTTTTGTTCCTGCTCTTTTGATGGATATACTCTAATTTTCTTTCCCAATATCATTTTCCAATAACTCCTTAATCATTTTCTTCGCTTTACTGACTCTTTTGCCTTGTAAACGACAACTAAAGACTGTAACAATTTGTATTAAATCCTCTACTAATTCCTGTTCTTCGGTCTCTTCACTATTGTCTATGATTTCAATAATAGTTCCATATTTATTACATAGATTTTCTATAATCTGAAACTCAAATCTTAACAATCTATCTTTATAAGTCACCTCTATAATATTATAATAGATGATATAGTGATACTCAATAGTCTTTAATATATTTTATTTAACAGTTGTTAACCTCCACTTGATGTAGATCTATAAATTTCATACCCACTTGCTCCACTTACAGATGACCAACTTGTTCTTATACTGTTATAGCCAGCAGATATAGCTTTTACATTTGAGGGAGCTGTAAGAGTTTCTACATAATTAGGATTTGTAGCGAACCAAGAATAATTAGTATCATATATTACCTTATTAATTCCTGTTGCAACTTTTATCACGAGATAACCAACTGTTTTTTTAACTAAAATCTCATACCATACTGTAGAAGATACTCCAGGATATAAACTTACATCATATTCATCTAAACCTGCTCTTTCATTATCAAAATATGCAGATTCAATAGGTTTTATCAATGCATATGAGCTTGAATAAAAATTATAATCACTACTAATCATATCATTTGCTAGCAACTCTTCATCTTTTCCACCATCTGAAATATACTTTAGATTAAATTTCATTAATAGCCATTCTTCATCTGACTTTGGACTAGTATAATACTCATCCTCACTGGCGATAATTTGGCTAGCAGTGCTTCCACGGTAAAATTCTTTTAATTGCAATTCAACAGTTTTAGGACTATAGAAAGAGTCTTCTTGAAAAATCAACCTATGATTATTCCATGCTCTATAAGGTGTTAACCTTTCACCAGTTGCAGCAAATATAGTTCCTACATTCAATGAGAAAATAATTAGTAATACAATTAAAACTGCTAAGATTTTATTTTTTTTCATATGTACATCTCCCTTTTATTAACTGTATATATATTACTATAAATTGTACAATTATATATGTATAGGAAATAAACAATAAAGAAGGTGTATTTCTATACATAGGGCAATTTAATGCATGGGAACAAAGCATAATTAAAAAAAAATAAAATTAAGTGAAATTATATAATTTTACTCTTAAATAATCTGTTATTATAACCGATTAAACTAATAGAAACCAAGATTATCCAATGAAAAGAATAAAAATATTAGATTATACTTCTACAATAAATTTTAACCCAAAGTACAATATAATTATAAGGAGGTACAAATGAAGAACAAAAGATTATTAAGTTTAATTATTACGCTTTCATTATTATTATCAACAATTAATATACCAATATTAGCAAATGAGAGTATAACGGAAGATTTAACTACAGATACAACGATACAAGGCATAGGTAGTGAAACAATACTAAAGGAAACTACTACTGAAGACACGAGTGAAGCAGTACCAAAGGAAACTACTACTGAAGGCACAAGTAGTGAAGTAGTACCAAAGGAGACTACTACTGAAGACACGAGTAGTGAAGTAATACCAAAGGAAGCTACTACTGAAGACACGAGTAGTGAAGTAATACCAAAGGAAACTACTACTAAAGATAAGAGTAGTGAGACTATTATACCGGAGACTGAAACTGTGGATACTAATAATCCGTTAATTAAAAATGAAGTAATTATAGAAAAAACGGATAGTGAAGCAGTAATAACCGTAACCACAGATATAGATACTATTAGTAATACGGTAATGACAGAAGAAGAGTCAAAGAAAATAAATATAAAAGAGGATCAAAATTTAATTGTAAAGGAAGATATAAAAGAAGTAACGGAAGAGGCAAAAAAAGTTTATGAAATCACCGAAGCACAACCTACTGATACAACAATGAAGATTGGATCAATCGATAGTTTTAGTTCATCTGCTTTGATGATTGGATCATTTACTACTGCCAGTGCAGGATATTTCCAAGTGGCAATCGCATGCAGTAATAAGACGTTCACAAAAGTAGGATCGTTGTATACAGATTTTGGATTAGCAAAAGCAGCTATGAATACAAATGCCAGCGGTAATGCAGTAGTATTAGACTCAAGAAGGACCATTGGAAATCAAGTAGTTGCAATGAAAAATGGAGTAGTTGTCATCACTGCCGATAAAGAGGGACAAAGTACGTTATCCTTTACTATTCCAGGTAAGGAACTAATCAGTACATATGTAGAAAACAGAATTGACGCCATATATTTTGATAGTACAGGTTCCACTGTAACCATGGGAATATCTGGACAAAAAGTAAGTGGAATACCTATTGGGCGTGTAGAACTTGTGCCTATGGTTCAGGGATTACAATCCCATTATGCTAAAAACTCTAATGGAGATTTAATCCATTATGTAGCCAGATATTCATTTAATAGCACCACCAAAAGATATATAGCAGGATCTGAATCCTTTACCATATGTAAAGCACCCTCCTTTATGGGAACAAATGTAAGATACTATAGTATGGATGGTGAAAAGTTCTATAAAGATAACAAGTTAAAGACTTTAGCAGGAACATTTTATCCATACTTTAAATATCTCTCTTTTAGATCAAAAACTAATTATACAGAAGCTGAATTAAATAAATTTATAGCATCTTGGTGTAAATCCACAAGCGTATTAAATGGCAAAGGAGCTGCCTTTATAAAAGCACAAAATGACTTTGGCGTAAATGCAGCCATGTTATTAGCTTTTGCTGCCCATGAGAGTGCTTACGGAACAAGTTATATATCGCGAAGTAAGAACAATTTATTTGGAGTAAATGCCACAGATAGCAATCCATACGGTAATGCAAGTGTTTACAATTCAATAGATGCAAGTATATATAACCAAGCAGAATATCAAATATCTAGAGGTTATTTAGATGCCAACACAGATAGTAGATATTTTGGCGCTAATCTGGGCAATAAAAAGGTTGGATTAAATGTAAAATATGCATCAGACCCTTATTGGGGTGAAAAAATTGCAGGACATCTTTACAGAATGAATAAACTGTTAGGAAATGAAGACAACAATAAATATCAACTTGCTATTTCAAATAAGATCACTTATGCCAAAAAACAAGCCTCTTCAAGTGCTGCAAATTATTATAAATATGCAGTAAAAGATTTTAGCATACCCATAGGCATGCCTATTTTGATAACAAGTAATAGTAGTGGATGGTACAAAGTCCAATCTGATATGGGTATCGATAGTATAGGTTCAACTCCAGCATCCTATAAAACAAAATATGATTATGCAATAAGTAAAGCATACGTAAACACATCAGATTTTACCTTAATCAATACGACCTCTGTAAAATATGTGGATCCAGCAAAAGAAGGGATAACACAAACTATTGATACAGTGCCACCTACTGATACAGTAAAGCCCACAATCACAGTGAAAAGTACCAGTGGCACAACCTATACCAATGGCAAATATGTAAATACAGATACAAAGGTTACTTACTATGATGCTAATTATTCAAGCAAAAGTGTTACAAAAAATGGAACAACCATCACATGGCCATCAGATAGTATATTTAGAACAGATGGTAAATATAGTATCACAGTAAAAGATAAAACAGGTAATAATTCCACATTTGCATTTATAATAGATAAAACAAAACCAAAGATTATAGTAAAAAGTACCAGTGGCACAACATATACCAGTGGAAAATATGTAAAAACAGACACAAAAGTTACATACTCAGATACCAATTATTCAAGCAGAAGTGTTGTAAAAAATGGAACAACCATCACATGGCCATCATATAGCCTATTTAAAATGGATGGTAAATATAGTATAAATGTAAAAGATAAGGCAGGTAATAGTTCCACATTTATATTTACTATAGACAAAATAAAACCCAAAGTCACAGTAAAAACCACTTGGGGATTTAATATAAAGCCAGGTCAAACAAGTGTACATGATGTAAGAGTAACGTATTCTGATCTAAACTATTCAAGTAAAAAAGTGACAAGAAACGGCAACACCTATGCTTGGCCTTATAAAAGTATTTTCAAGGAAGTTAATGTAGGGTCATACATAGTGACTGTAAAAGACAAAGCAGGTAACGCTACTACATTTAAGTTTTACTTAAGGTAAATCAGATAACTTACAACATGTAAATATTTTTTATAAGATAGGAAAGTTCGGCTAGCTTGCTAGGTCCAAACTTTCCTATTATACTTGAATAAATAATGTAATGTACCTCAAGTTTCTATAATTAAAAACGTACTAGAATTTTTGAGATTTATATAAACTAAAGGTCCTTGCATTATTGTAATATTTTGTTGTATAATATTGTAGTATAATGAATGATGTAGAATGATGTAGAATGATGTAGAATGATGTAGAATGATGTAGAATGATGTAAGAAAAATAAAGAGTTAAAAAAGAATTTATATTTATAATCTCTATTAGTAAATATTTTTAATGTCCAAATGAAGATAACTTGTTTATTGAATGTAAAAATCCATATTATGATAGTGAAACATTAAATATTTGTACATAAAAAAGGAGGAAATGATGGAACCAAATATGAACGATAATGAAAAAGAAATAGATCTAAAAAAGTTAATTTCAATTTTTATAGATAAGTGGAAGATAATTGTTACTATTACAATATTATCAACAATTCTGGTTTTGATATTAAGTCTAATATACAACGTAATAAAATCGCCAATGCCCTTATATCAGGCGACAACAAATATCAAAGTTATCACTACAGAAGATAAAATCTCACAAAGACAAGCATTTGTAGAACTCACAAGAAGCCAATTAGTAATGGAGAAGGTAATCGAAAAATTAAAACTTTCGGATGCACCAAAAGAACTAATATCCAGATTAACTGTTAAACAAGAGGGCTCAAATATTATTTCCATAACAGCACTTAATCAGGATGCTGAACGAGCAAAGAATATTGCAAATACAGTTAGGCAAGAAGCAATCAGTTTTTCAACCAATGCAATGAATATGGTTTCTGCAACAATCGAAGAAGGTGTAGTTGTTTCAGAACAACCTATATTTAAAAAATCACCTGTTAATTTTTTTCTTAACACAATCATAGGTGGTATACTAGGTTTAATGGCTGCAATTTACGTTATATTTCTGCAATTTTCATTGAATGATAGGATCCAAACAAATGAAGACGTAGAAAAGTATTTAGGGCAAAGGGTATTAGCAGTAATTCCATTAACAGAGAATAAAAAAAATCTTAAAAATGGAAGGAGTAGTAAATAAATGCAAAAGATAACTTTAGAAATTTCTGAGGATACTAACTATGTATTTACTGAAGCTTTTAGAACATTGAGAACAAACATTGAACTTTATGGAAAAGAAACAAAAGTAATTGGAGTTACTAGCGTAAAACCCCTAGAAGGAAAATCAACAGTAGCTTTTAATCTTGCAAGATCCTTAGCAGAAGTAGGTAAAAAGGTAATCTTTGTAGATGCAGACATTAGAAAATCAAATGTCGTTAATAAATATAAAGTGGAAAAAGAAGTCAAAGGATTAAAAAACTATCTTTCTGGAGAAAATTCAATAGAGGATATCATATATACATCTAATATAAATGAGTTGGATATTGTTTTTGCTGGACGATCAGTTGCCGATTCAACTGAACTTCTTGATAGTACTAACTTAATTAAGTTGATTTCTAAATTAAAAACTCAATACGATCATGTTATTATTGACACACCTTCATTTGGTAGCATTACGGATGCTACAATTATTATTCGAGAGAGTGATGGAGCAATATTAGTTGTAGAAGAGGATAAAGTAAGTTATAAAGTAGCGAAAGAAGTTGTTGACAAAATAAATGAGACAAAGTGTACTATGTTAGGTGTTGTCTTAAATAAAGTAGTATTTAAAGAAAACTTGAATTTGGATAGTAGTTATTATGAAGTTGGCGTTTAGGAGGATTAACTAGTATGATATACATAAAGGGTAAGAGGATTATAGATATATGTTTATCGTTGATTGGGCTAATAGTGTTGTCACCCATATTTTTAATTCTTATGGTAGCAATTAAATTTAATTCTAAAGGTCCTGTTTTTTTCAAACAGAAACGTGTAGGCATTCATAAGACTCATTTTAATATATTAAAGTTTAGAACAATGAAAATAGATGCACCTAAAGATACACCTACTCATTTGCTTCAAAATCCTGAGGCTTTCATAACAAAGAGTGGAGAGTTTCTTAGAAAAACTAGTCTTGATGAATTACCACAGATTATTAATATTCTAAAAGGAGATATGAGTATTATTGGACCTAGACCTGCTCTTTGGAATCAGTTTGATTTGATTGAAGAGCGAGATAAGTATGATGTAAATAATATATATCCAGGGCTTACTGGTTGGGCACAAATTAATGGTAGGGATGAAATTACTATTAAATTGAAGGCTAGTTTGGATGGAGAATATGTACAGAAGATGAGTTTTTGGTTTGATGTGAAGTGTTTTTTTTGGACCATTAGTAGTGTGATGAAGAGTTATGGGGTTGTTGAGGGTAGTACTTCGCCACTACAGAATGAAGTTGTGGCAACGAAACATGGTTAAGGAGTCTATTATGAAAGAAAAAGATTCATTTGTGAAGAGTGAAAAGTTACTTAAAGTAATGAAGAATTCTAGGGATTGTTATTAGATACCACTTTTTTGTGTGGAGAAGGATATTTAGAGATGAAAAAGTATAGCTTTTCATCTGATTTATCCTAACAAAACAACAAATTTAGGAGACATTGACGAAATGAAAAAGATACTAATAACAGGAGCTAATAGTTATATAGGAACTTCTCTTGAAAACTGGCTGGCCCAAGAGACTGACAAATATAAAGTTGAAACCATTAATATAAGAGGCAACTCATGGAAGGAAAATGATTTCTCTATATATGATGTTGTGTTTCATGTGGCTGGTATAGCTCATGTGTCATCAGATCGAAGGATGGAAGACCTCTATTACAAAGTGAATCGTGACCTAACTATTGAAACTGCAAAGAAAGCTAAAGCTGAAGGTGTAAAGCAGTTCATTTTTATGAGTAGCATTATTGTATATGGAGATAGCAGTAAAAATAAAAGAGTCATTGATAGCAATACAGTGCCAACTCCAAGCAATTTCTATGGAAAAAGTAAACTTCAAGCAGAAGAAGGTATCAAGACTTTAGAGAGTGATGTTTTTAAGGTAGTGGTTCTCAGACCACCTATGATTTACGGGAAACGATCCAAAGGAAACTACCCAAGGCTGGCAAAGTTGGCTAAGAAGGTTCCGGTTTTTCCTGACATAGATAATGAGCGTAGCATGCTTCATATAGATAATCTTTGTGAATTCAATAAGATAATGATCGATCATGAGGAATCTGGACTGTTCTTCCCACAGAATAAAGAGTATGTAAAGACGAGTGAGATGGTGAGGCTAATTGCAGAAGTAAATGGGAAGAAAATTAGGCTGACTAAAATATTTAATGGACTTTTAAGGTTGATAGAATTTAAGGTTGCGATTGTAAATAAGGTATTTGGCAATTTGGTATATGAGAAATCAATGAGTGAGTATAAAGTGAATTACCGAATAAGAGATTTGCGTGAAACCATAGAGCTGACGGAGCTGGAGAGTGGACAAATGATCGGTAACGTACAAAGTAAAAATGTATCTGAAGATTTAATTTCGATTATTATGCCTGCTTATAATTGTGGGAATTTTATTGGGATAACTCTTGATTCTGTTATAAATCAGACTTATCAGAATTGGGAAGTTATTATGGTGGATGACTGCTCAACAGATGATACTGCTGAAGTAGCTCAACAGTACATAAAAAAAGATCAGCGTATCAAGTACCATAAATTAGATAAGAACTGTGGTGCAGCAGTGGCTAGAAACAAAGCGGTAGATCTTGCTGAAGGAAAGTATATGGCCTTTCTTGATAGCGATGATATTTGGTTTCCTAAAAAGTTAACAAAACAAATTAGCTTTATGGAGAAGAATAACTATGGCTTTACTTGCACAAGTTATACAAAGATAGATGAAGAAGGCAACTATCTAAATCGTACTATTAAAGCTCAAGGCAAGCGTGATTACGAGGGTGTGCTAAAAACTTGTCCTGGGAATTCAACTGTTATTTATAATGCAGAAAAATTAGGTAAGTATAAAATTCCTGATATAAAGAAGAGAAATGATTACGTCATGTGGCTTCAAGTCATAAAGAATGAACAATATTTATTTGGCATCGAGGAACCGTTGGGAAGCCATCGTATAAGAATTGGTGCAATATCTAGCAATAAAAAAAGTTTAGTAGGTTATCATTGGAAAGTGTACCGTGAAATTGAAAAATTATCGTTGATAAAATCAAGCTATCTAATAGTTTATTGGATTGTTGCAACAGTGTCTAAATTGAGGTAGAGGAGTGTCTATTGATGAAAATAACAATCGTTGGAACAGGTTATGTAGGACTTTCTAACTCTGTTCTTCTGGCTCAAAACAATGAAGTGATTGCGCTGGATATTATCCAGGGAAAAGTAGATATGATTAATAACAAGGAATCTCCCATTATCGATGCAGAGATTGAAGAATATCTTTCTACAAAGGATTTGAAATTAAAAGCTACTACAGACAGCTGCATAGCTTTTAGAGATGCAGCTTATGTAATTATCTCAACACCAACAAACTATGATCCAGAGAAGAACTATTTTAATACAAGAACAGTAGAGGCCGTAATAGAGAATGTGTTATCTATTAATCCTGATGCAGTAATGGTTATTAAATCTACTGTGCCTGTCGGATATACAGAAAAAGTAAAAGAGAAATTTGGAACTGATAACATTATCTATTCTCCAGAATTCTTAAGGGAAGGTAATGCACTTTATGATAATCTTTATCCATCAAGAATCGTAGTAGGAGAGCAGTCAGAAAGAGCTAAGATATTTGCAGATCTTTTAGCAGAAGGTGCAATTAAAAAAAATATTCCTGTGATGTTTACAGATTCAACAGAAGCTGAAGCAATTAAACTCTTTGCTAACACATATTTAGCAATGAGGGTAGCCTTTTTCAATGAATTAGACTCGTATGCAGAAGTAAAAGGTCTTTATTCACAGCAAATCATTGAAGGGGTAGGACTTGATCCAAGAATCGGAAACCATTATAACAACCCTTCATTTGGTTATGGAGGCTACTGCTTACCAAAAGATACTAAGCAACTTCTTGCAAACTATACAGATGTTCCTCAGAACATTATGTCTGCTATTGTTGATGCTAACAGAACTCGAAAAGACCATATTGCTGATATGATTATTAAACGAGATCCAAAGATTGTAGGTATTTATAGGTTAACAATGAAAATGGAATCTGATAACTTTCGTCAATCCGCTATTCAAGGGGTTATGAAGCGTATTAAAGCTAAGGGAATTGAAGTAGTCGTATATGAGCCAACCCTTGAATCAAATGATTTCTTTAATTCAAGAGTTATTGAAGATTTTGATGAATTTAAGACAATTTCAGATGTGATCGTTGCAAACCGATTATCAGATGAAATTAAAGATGTAGTGGAAAAGGTATATACAAGAGATTTGTATAGTAGGGATTAAGTTTAATGATATTGTTTATATAAAAACAGGATCCCAGAATATAACAATAATTATTTCGTTTTAAATGGTATAATGAAGGGATTTAGATAGAATGTGCCTACAAGTTCTTGTAGCAACTATGAATCAGAATGATCATAGTTTGTTAGACAAAATGAATATTCAATCAGATGCGATTATTATTAATCAATGCAATGAAAATTTTGCAAAGAGTATTAAAAATGATAACTTTCATATTAAATGGGTTAATTCTGACGAGCGAGGATTAAGTCGTAGTAGAAACATGGCATTAAAAAAGGCTACAGGTGATATATGTATTTTAGCTGATGATGATTTAGAGTATGTTGCAAATTATAATGATATTATTTTAGACCAATTTAAACTATACCCAGACGCAGATATTATTGCGTTTCAAGTAGAAGGGATAGAAAGTATATTTAAAAACTATTATCCCAAACAGAGGAAGACTGGTTTTCTAAATTCCATGAAGATATCATCTGTAGAAATTGCTTTTAGATTAGATAAAATTAAATCAGCTGGTGTACAATTTAATGAGTTATTTGGTGCAGGTGCAAAATATTGTATGAGTGAAGAAAATATTTTTTTAGCAGAATGCCTAAAAAAAGGGCTAACCATAAACTATGTACCTCTAAAAATTGCAAATCTCCATATTGGGAAATCTACTTGGTTTAATGGGTACAACAGAGATTATTTTATAAGTAGAGGTGCTGCATTTACTGCTATGTCTAATTTTTTTTCTATTCTGTTTATTGTTCAATTTTCAATTAGAAAATATAACCTATTCAGTAATGAATTAACTAGGTTTCAAGCTATAAAATTAATGATTGAAGGTAGAAATAAGTTCCTCAAAGAAAAAGGGGATAGAAATTAGAACAAATGAGGAGATGCTTTATGGGTTATTTTTTGTTGTTTTTATATATTGTTCTATATTTTTATATGATTAAACATAAAGTGAAAAACTTATTGGATTTTATGATCTTTTTCCTACCTGTAGGGACTCTATTAATAATGTTTTTGGGATTACAAGATAATGTGGGTACAGATTATCAGTCATACCTTAATTTAGCTGATGGAACAAAGGGCATGGGATGGATTGAAAGAAGATCCGAGTTTTTATTTGTATACTTAGTTTTATTTGTAAAACAATTTAATAATCCACAATTGATTTTTGTTTTTACAGCAATAATACAAGTTGTATTTTTGATGCTGATAACTTACGAAATAAAGAAAATGAATTATAAATTACACTATTTCTTTTTTTTATATTTTGCATTATCTTTGGTGTTTTTTAATCAATTTAATGGTATACGACAATATACAGCTATTTACATTGTTATATACGGAATATTTAAGCTTATGGATAATAAAAAAATTACTTATATAATACTTGTTCTTGTAGCAAGTCTATTTCATTCTAGCGCTATATTTTGTTTAGGGTTTGTCATATTAAAGAAAATTTTAAATAAAAATATATCAGAGAAAAAAGTCATTTTAATTATGATCGTTTTATTCATCTCTAGTTTTTTTGATTTTATTAGTTTTTATGAAAAAATACTAGCATATACTCGGTACAGTAACTATATTGGTTCAAGTTATTTAAAAGCTTTAACATGGCAAGGTATTGTTACTAAGATACCTAAACTTTTTATTGTATTATATTCTGTTTACTTGCTCAATAAGAGCAGAATTGATGAGAAGGCAAGATTTCTAATTAATATATCATATATTGCATGTGCTGTAATGATAATGTCTTTCTCTGCGTCTATAATGTGGAGATTTTATCAGTATTTAGATTTTTTTATTATATTTCCAGTTCTAATGCTTATGCATGATAAATCCCAAAGAACTGTTTCAATACTTATTTCATTATCTTTATTCATTATGCTTATTATTAAAATTATAGTGATACCTAGAGGAGAATATTTGTACAATTGGATTATATTTTAAATTTAAAGTATAAGAAGTTTGAATTTTATCAAATAAGTATATCTTTCTATATAGGTTGAACTATATAGAAAATAGTTTTTGAAAGATAGGAGAAACAAACAAATGAATCAAATTAAAAAAATCATAAAAAGAAATTATAAGCTTTATAAAATCTTATTTTATCTTAGGAGAAAAATACATGTACTTAATTTTTTAAACTGTTTTTTATTTAAAGTTGAGACTAGTAATAGAAAAAAAGTATCTATATTTGATTTCAAGAGACTTAGTAAAGACTTAACATTATATTCAGATAATTTATATCAGGAAAATTTCTTTTATGGTAATTATTTGGCATTAAGAGAAGCCCTTAAAATTAAATCAACATATAAATATTTAATTGAGCATGGATATCACTTTGGAAACTTTGTTTCAAACTATGTATTTGACTTTAAATCAACAATCATCGTGACTTATAGTCAACAGAGAGTTAAACATATTCAAAATGCTTTTAAAAAAAGAGAAAGTCTTGCAAAGAATGTACAAGTTATAACTATAGGGCCTTATATAAATTATGCTACAGAGTTAATGGCAAAAGATAAAATAGAAGCAATAAAGAAAAAGTATGGGAAAATATTATTAGTTTTTCCCAGCCATTCAATAAAAGGTATTACCTATAAATATAATATCCAAGATTTTATTAGTGAAATAGATCATATATCTAAATCATATGATAGTGTCTTCGTATGTATGTATTGGAAAGATATACAAGATGGAAGATATGTAGATTATGAGAAAAAAGGTTACAAAATAGTGACAGCTGGGCATCGTAGCGATCCTTATTTTCTATGCAGATTAAAAGATATAATTGAATTATCGGATATAACTATTTCTAATTCAATAGGAACTCATATCGGGTATTGTGTAGCTCGAGGAAAACCACATTATTTATTTCATCAGTACCAAGAAGTTGATGGAGAAAACGTAGATATTGAATTTAAAGATAGAAAAAACAAAGCATATGTTCAATCTAGAATACAAGAAGAAAATGAAGTGATAGATGCTTTTTCAAAATTAAGCAATGAGATAACCGAACATCAGCAAAGAATAGTTGATCAATATTGGGGAAAAAATGAAGTTAAATATTATACGATAACAAAGGAGAATATATTATGTTAAACAACCAATCAATCTTAATCACAGGTGGCACAGGATCATTCGGAAAGAAGTTTACAGAAATGATTTTAGAACAATATGATCCAAAAAAAATAATCATCTATTCACGAGATGAATTTAAACAAGATGTAATGAAGAAAGAGTTTTTAAAAAGATATCCACAAAAAAATTCAAAACTTAGATTTTTCATAGGCGATGTAAGAGATAAGGACAGGCTCTACAGAGCGTTTGATGGTGTCGATTATGTAATTCATGCAGCTGCAATGAAACAAGTACCTGCTTGTGAGTACAATCCATTTGAAGCAATTAAAACTAACATTAACGGTGCTCAAAATATAGTTGAAGCAGCTATAGACAGAGGTGTAAAAAAGGTTGTCGCACTATCCACAGATAAGGCAGTAAACCCAATAAATTTATATGGGGGTACAAAGCTGGTTTCTGACAAGCTATTTATTTCAGCTAATGCGTATGCCGCAGATAAGGGAACTATATTCTCTGCAGTCCGTTATGGAAATGTTGCAGGTAGTAGGGGCTCAGTAATACCGTTTTTTAATTCATTAATCCAAGATGGAATAAAAATCCTACCAATCACTGATTACGCTATGACAAGATTTTGGATAACTCTTGAGCAAGGAGTTGAACTTGTTTTTAAAGCTTTAGAAGAATCAAAGGGTGGAGAAACATATATTTCTAAAATACCATCATTTAAAATAACAGATTTAGCCAAAGCTATGCTAGATGATGTTGAATTAGAAGAAATAGGAATAAGAGAAGGTGAAAAACTTCATGAAGTTATGGTTACTAGTGATGACTCAAGAACTACATATGAGTATGATAAACATTATATAGTATATCCTCACTTCGAGTGGTGGAATTTTGATAAACACTTTACACTAGGTGGTAAACTTATAGAAAATGGGTTTGAGTATAATTCAGCAAATAACAGGCAGTGGTTAAATGTTGAAGAGTTGAAAGCAGAAATGCTAAAATATAATATATATGATTGTAATAAAACAAACTCATAAATTGAAGTGATAAGATCTAAAAATAAAGGAGGTAGATTTTATGAAGCTTGCTATCTTTGGAGGAAAACAGGTAAGAGATACTATGCTAACATATGGAAAACAGAGTATTGATGATGAAGATATAAATAAAGTTATCGAGGTTCTAAAAGGTGACTACCTAACTACAGGGCCATATATAAAGGAATTTGAGAATAAAGTTGCCCAATATGTAGGAGCCAAATACGCTGTTGCAGTATGCAATGGAACTGCCGCTCTACATATGGCATGTTTCGCCGCAGGAATTGGCGAAGGCGATGAAGTAATAGTTGCACCAATGACATTTGTAGCATCTGCAAACTGCGTGCTGTATTGTGGAGGTACACCTGTTTTTGTAGACATAGACCCTAAAACTTATAATTTAGATCCAACTCAAATAGAGAAACATATTACAGATAAAACTAAGGCAATTATTCCAGTGGATTTCACAGGACAATCAGTTGATATAGACGCTATAAGAAAAATAGCAGATAAACACGGACTATTAATTATTGAAGACGGTGCACACTCATTAGGAAGCGAGTACAAAGGAAATAAAGTAGGAACAATCGCAGATATGACAGAATTTAGTTTCCATCCAGTTAAACCAATAACCACAGGAGAAGGTGGGATTATAGTAACGAACAATGAAGAATTGTATAACAGAATGATGTTATTTAGGACACATGGAATTACAAGAGATACAAATATGATGAATAACAATGATGGACCATGGTATTATGAACAAATAGATTTGGGATATAATTACAGAATAACTGATATACAATGTGCACTAGGATCTTCTCAAATGAAAAAAATTGATAAATTTCTTACTAAAAGAAGAGAAATTGTAGCTATATATAATGAACAATTTAAGAAAATTGAAGAAGTAATGACTCCATATGAAGCTGAATTTTCAAATTCTGGCTGGCATATATATGTTATCAAATTGGATTTGGATAAATTAACTTGTACAAGGAAAGAAGTGTTTGAAGCATTAAAAGCTGAAAATATAGGAGTTAATGTGCACTATTATCCAGTATATATGCATCCATATTATCAAAAATTAGGATATAAAAAAGGATTATGCCCAAATTCAGAAAAGTTGTACGATAGTATGATTACGCTTCCAATATATCCAAGTATGAATAATAATGATGTAAATGACGTTATTGAAGCTGTAACAAAAGTTGTTACATATTATAGAAAGTAGGATATTTTATGAAAGTTGTTTGTATTATGCAAGCAAGAGTAGGTTCAACAAGACTTCCAGGCAAAGTGCTAAAAAAAATATGTGGTAAAACAGTTTTAGAACATGATATAGAAAGATTAAGACGAGTGAAAAATATAGATGAAATAGTAATAGCGACAACAGTTGCAGAAAGAGACATCAATATAGTAAAAGAAGCTGAAAGATTAGGAGTTAAATATTTCAGAGGTTCTGAAGAAGACGTTCTATCAAGATATTACTTGGCTGCTAAAGAAAGTAATGCTGAAATTGTAGTAAGAGTTACTAGTGATTGTCCACTGCTAGATAGTTTTGTGACAGAAAACATAATTCAGCTTTATTTAGATAATATTGATTGCTATGATTATGTGAGTAATACAATTGATAGAACATATCCTAGAGGTTTAGATGCAGAAGTGTTTAGTTTTAAATCATTAGCTATAGCATATAAGCAAGCTACTAGCAAAAGAGATAGAGAACACGTTACTCCTTATATTTGGGATAATCCTACCCTGTTTAAACACTATCAATATAAAAACAATATAGATTATTCGAGTTATCGATGGACACTTGATACTATAGAAGATTTTAAACTTATAAAACTTATATACAATAAACTATATAAGTTGGATCCATGCTTCACAATGAATGATATATTTAGTCTGTATAAAGATAATAATGAGCTATTCGATATAAATTCACATATACAGCAAAAACATGAATAAACAGGAGCAATTATATGAACAAATCAAATAATCTAAAGGAAATATTTTTGAGGGAAGTTGAAGGTAAAGATTGTGAGCTTATTTACAATTGGGCTAATGACGAACACGTTAGAATAAATTCTTTTTCCAGCGAAAAAATTATTTATGATGATCACATAAAATGGTTTAATAAAAAAATAAATGAAGTAGATAATTGTTTTCTAATACTTGTACATAAGGGTATTGATGTGGGATTGATAAGACTAGATATAGGAAATCAAAAGGGAATACTTAGCTATAGCATTTCAAAAGATTTTAGGGGAAAAGGATATGGCAGCATAATTATTGAGAACTTAGAGGAAATGATAAAAGAATGTGAGCTTGATATTAATGAGTTATATGGAGAAGTTAAATATACAAATAAGGCTTCACAAAAAATATTTAAAAAGTTAGGGTATAAAGAATATACATTACAGGATAAACTCGCATATAAAAAAGAGTTATAAGGAGATATACATGAAGGAACTAAAAATAAACAATACGATTATTTCACAAAATAATCAGTGTTATATAATTGCAGAAATGTCAGCTAATCATAATGGAAGCTTTGATAATGCAGTTGAACTTATAAAACAGTGTGCACTAGCTGGCGTAGATGCAATTAAGTTACAAACATTTACTGCGGATACTATAACTATGGACTGTGATAATAAGTACTTTCAAATAAATCAAGGGACTTTGTGGGATGGTAGAACGCTACATGATCTATACAAGGAAGCTTATACTCCTTGGGAATGGCAGCCAAAGCTTAAGAAAATTGCAGAAGAATATGGAATAGAATGTTTTTCTTCCCCATTCGATAAATCATCAGTAGATTTTTTAGAAGAAATGAATGTTAAAGCTTACAAAGTAGCATCTTTTGAGATAACAGATATACCTTTAATTGAATACATAGCATCAAAAAATAAACCAGTAATTATTTCCACTGGAATTGCAACATTAACTGATATTGAAAAAGCAGTTAATGCTTGTAAGAGGGTTGGCAATAATGGTATAATTTTACTTAAATGTACAAGTGCTTATCCTGCAACCTATGAAGAAATGAACCTAAAAACAATGCAGAATTTATCAGAAACTTTTAATATTTTAGTTGGACTTTCCGATCATAGTCTAGGGATAGAAATACCTATTGCTGCTGTTGCACTAGGGGCGAAAGTCATTGAAAAACATGTAACATTAACAAGAAATGATGGTGGCCTTGATGCAGATTTTTCGCTTGAACCTCATGAATTAAAAGCTATGGTGCTAGCTATTAGAAATACTGAAAAAGCATTAGGCAGAGTGACTTATGATCTTAGTGAAAAAACAATGAAGAGTAGGGAATTTTCAAGGTCTTTGTTTATTGTGAAGGATATAGAAAGTGGAGAAGCTTTTACTGAGGATAATGTAAGATCAATTAGACCAGGATATGGTATGCACCCTGAATATTTAGGTAAAGTAATTGGGAAAATAGCAACAATGAACATGAAAAAGGGAACACCTCTTAAATGGGAGTTTATAAAATAGTGAGGGTTAAATGATAAAAATTGCTATACGTGCTGATGGTGGCTCTAAGATAGGACTAGGACATATCATGAGAACATTAGTCTTAGCTAGAGAATTAGCTAAGACTAATGTTGTTTTTTATGTATGTAAGAAAGATAATCCTTTAACTGCGAAGTATATAAACGGAATTGAAAAAGTAAGATCAGAAGGGTTTCAAGTAATAATAGTAGATGAGGATAATATAATTATTGAATTATCTAAAATTGAGGCAGATTGTTTAATTACCGATAGTTACGATGTTGATGAAGAGTATTTTAATAAAACCAAAAAAATGTTTAGTAAAACGGGATATATAGATGATATGAATTTATATTATTATAATGTTGATTTTATAATAAATCACAATATTTATGCAAATAAATCTAAATATAAATGCAACGAGGATACGTTATTGTTTCTAGGTACTGAGTATATTATATTAAGAGAAGAATTTAGAGATAGCAAACCTAATCAAATCAAAAAAAATATAAAGAATATATTAGTAACTATGGGAGGAGCAGATCCAAATAATTTTACACTAAAATTATTAAAGTATATAAAAGATTTAGAATATAATATCAATGTAGTCATTGGTCCTGCATTCACAGATATTGATAAAATTGAGCTAGAAATAAAAAATAGAAAAAACATTAAATTAAGTTTTAATACAAATATGATTGAAATGATGAAAGAGTGTGACATAGCCATTTCGGCAACAGGTAGTACATTATACGAATTAACAACACTCGGCATACCTACATTAGGTGTTATACTTGTAGATAATCAGGAAGGTATAGCAAAAGAAATGAATAAACATGGGTTTATTATTAACTTAGGATGGTATGATAAAGTAGAAAAGAATGATGTTTTGGATGCAATTAATAGAATTAATGATTTTGATTTAAGAAAAAATATGATTACAAAAGCTATAAAAAGAATTAATAAGGATGGCGTTGAAAAGTTATACAGTGGAATTGAAAAAATATTTTCATATTTAATTTAAGGATGGTTTTATAATATTTGTTATTAAAGAATTCAGAAAAAGGAAGAAAGTAATTAAAGGTTTATTATTATTTAAGTAATTACATAGAGGATGGGTAACATGGAAATTATAAAAAAAATTAAACAAAAAATAAGTAAAGAAATAAAAGCAGGCGTTTGGTATACATTCGGCAATTTTTTCTTGAAAGGAATAAGTATAATAACAATTCCTATTTTTACTAGACTTCTTACAACAACTGATTATGGACAGATTGCACTATACACTACATGGATATCAGTTTTTTCATGTATAGTGGGTCTAAGTCTTAATTCTAGTGTTGTATTAGGGAAATATGATTACGAAAGTACATATAATCAATACTTATCTTCAGTATTATTTTTAAGTTCATTGTCTTTTTTTTGCATACTGTTTATAGTTGTTATTTTTAGAGAGAGTATAAGCAATATTATAGGGTTTCCAATATCAATAATAATTTTAATGGTTTTTCAAAGTTATTTTTCTTTTGTAATATCTTTTAATGCTTCAAAGTATATTTGTGAATATAAATATAAAACATCTCTAGCAATATCTTTAACAAGTACAATTATAAATGTAATATTATCGGTGATTTTAGTTCTTTTAATTCATGAAAATAAGTATTTAGGAAGAATATTTGGTGGGGCAATAACAACATCCATATTTGGTTTTATTATATTTATATTTATCATATTTAAAGGAAAAGAATTGATAAATAAAGAGTATTGGAAATATGCATTAGTTTTATCATTGCCAATGATGCCTCATCTTTTGTCACAGTTGATATTAGGTCAATCAGATAAAATAATGATAGATAAATTTATTGGTAGTTCAGCAGTTGGTATATATAGTTTTTCATATAATATTGGTACGATTGTATTAATTTTTTTAGGATCTCTTAATAATGCTTGGGTTCCTTGGTTTTATAAGAAAATGGATTTAAAAGAATATTATGAAATTATTAATAAAACAAAATATTATATGATGTTATTTATAAGTTTAGTAATTTTACTTATTTTTACTTCTCCAGAGTTAGTATATTTTATGGGTCCAGCTAGATATAGAGTAGGAATAATATTTATTCCCATAATAATTGTTTCATATTATTTTCAATTTCTATATACATTGTTAGTTAATATTGAATTTTTTTATAAGAAAAATTTTTTCATACCAATAGGTACATTAATAGCAGCAATACTAAATATATTGTTAAATTTTTATTTTATTCCGAGATATGGATATATTGCGGCAGCATACACAACACTGGTTTCTTACATAGTTCTATTTATAATGCATTATCTAGTTGCTACATATCTACTGGAAATAAATATATATAAATTTAAGTTTTTTATAAAACCGACTTTACATGTTATTGCTTTTACAATATTATTTTATTTTATAAGAAATGTAGTAATTATTAGGTATGCGGTTTTACTTTCTGTTGTAATAATAATATTAACTAAATATAGAGGTAAAGTATTAGAGTTTTTAAGATAAAGAAAGCGAATGAATAATAAGGTACGCTATGAAATGACCTTTTAAGTGTACAGTTTAGATGAACTCTTTTGAGGTGTTGTTTGAGCTAATCTAAAAGGTCCCAAAGTTGATGGATTTGCCTGTCCCAAGATTGACGGTTATATTGACATAAGTA
>MCHG01000200.1_pt1 | contig 29414 bp, 22 predicted proteins | sample 787351 | NCBI WGS metagenome assembly MCHG01 (sample SAMN05430296, study PRJNA330682) | permafrost metagenome | biome: Cold desert; feature: permafrost; material: soil; isolation source: enrichment culture inoculated with soil incubated with H2/CO2 at 20 degrees... ... | reverse complement strand
TTAGGTTTTTTTCGTTGATTTACAAAGGATTTTTAGTCCCAAATATGGAATTTCTGTGTTTTAGGTCGAAACACGGGCTATGAGTTTTATCCCTATGTTAGGTAAAGAGATCCACGATACCATGATCGCACTAAATTTAAGAGGCGTAAATTTGAAAAAGATATCTCTTAGAAAAAAGGTGGATACATTTACATATTTGTTTTTTCCAATTATTATGAATTCCCTTGAAAAAACCAAGGAACTTTCTATTTCTCTAGAACTTAGAGGTTTTAGACTAAATAAAAATAGGACAAGTAGGCTGCAGTTAAAGCTGCATTCAAAGGATGTACTAATGATGACTCTATCAGGAGTGATATTTTGTATTATGCTATATAGATGAAAGGTGTGTAAGTGATGAACGTGTTTTCAGTATATGGATGTACTCAGTCAGGGAAAACTACGACCATAGAGTATATTATAAGAGAACTTAAGAGGCGAAGGTATAGCGTTGGATCAGTAAAGGAAATACATAATGAAGAATTTAAAATAGATAAAGAAGGAACAAATACATATAGACATAAAGAGGCAGGTTCACAACTTGTCACTGCTCGAGGACTATTTGAAACAGACGTCCTATATCAAGAAATGATATCTTTACCAGAAATACTAAAACATTACCAACACGATTATGTAGTATGCGAAGGAGTCACAGATTATAATTTACCTAAAATATTGACAGGTCATTCTATTGAAGAGTTGGAACAACGTTGGAGCAAAGGGATTTTTGCCATCTCAGGGAGAGTCGCTGCTACGATGGACGAGTACAGAGGAGTTCCAGTAATTAATGTCTTAGATGAATGTGACAAACTAGTGGATTTAATAGAGGAGAAGGTATTTCACTTATTACCTGATGTAGATGAGGCCTGCTGCAGTGCATGTGGTACCAATTGCAGAGATTTTTGTGATGGATTGTTAAAAGGCATATATAAAGTAGAAGAGTGTGTACAACAGAATAAGAAAGTACAGGTATATATTGATGGTAAATCGCTAGATATGGTGCCATTTGTACAAAATATAATTAAGGCAAGTGTTAAGGGTATGCTTAGTCAATTAGATGGCTACGCCAAAAACAGTTCAATTCGTATTGAAATAAGTGGTGAGTAGTATGAATAAGATTAAGTATATAAAAAAGTTTACCAGCAAAAACAATCAAGTCTGGTTAATAGAAGATGTATACTGTGCTACATACAAAGTACGCAAACAGTTTAAAAATGAACAAGGCTGTGATTTAGAGTGGAAAATGTTAGACTATTTAGGATCTATTGGAGTTCATGTACCTAAGTTATATGAAAAAGGATCAAATTTCATTATAATGGAGCACATTGATTCTCTTACATTGTGTGAGTATATTGAAAATTGTGAACGAGAGGTTACTCATATAGATGATAAAATTATATTATCATTAATAACACAGTTAGAGCTTATATATCGTAGTACATTATTTAAAAAAGATAAACTCATTTTAAATGATATCAATTTAAGAAACTTTATGATTAAAGAAGATCAAGTATACTTCATCGATTTTGAAGAATCAAAAGAAGGAAAGTGCATGACCGATATCACGGGTATAATCGCATTCTTTTTAACCTATCAACCACATTTCTCTCCATGGAAAATAAAAGAACTCTCTAGAATATCTAGTTTATTAGAGCCACATTATCCCATTGATTATCTTGAAATAGAGAATCAATTAATTCAGTGGCTACAAGTTTTAGGAAATAGAAGAAAAATAAATTACCTAAATATGTATGATACTCTAGATCTTAGACGCTAGTTCTTAATTCTTAACTAAGAAATTAAGAACTAACTCCCACCCCTGTCATCCTGAGCGCAGTCGAAGGATCTCCGCTTTTAAGACCCAAGGAAGCGCGAAAATCTTTTACTAGCAACTAAGAGCTAAGAACTACCTCGGGATCCGAATAGAATAAGACTCAAGAGGAAAACAATCATTCTACTGACTTTAGTGATTCTACCATGTCTATTTTTTTTAGCCTAAAATGGAGTACTACATTTACACAAAGTGCAAAGACCAAAGTGAGTAGTCCTGATATGACGAAACTAGGGATAGAAATGATACGGCCAAACATTAATTCATTTACTTCTGCTGTTTGTATGACGAATTGATGTAGTATTACTCCTAAGCCAAATCCTACGAAGGTACCCATTAAGGTTAGGACCATGTTTTCACGGTAAATGTAGGCTGAAACTTCATTGTTGTAAAAGCCTAAGACCTTGATGGTGGCGATTTCTCGCAGTCTTTCGTTTACATTTATATTGGTTAGATTATATAAAACTACAAATGCCAGTAAACTTGCAGATATGATGAGTACCAAAACTACATAATTCAAGCTACCCATGGTGTCATCAAAGGAATTTATATTATTTTGAGTAAAGTTAAGACCCAATACATTATCCAATTCAAGAAGCTTTTCTGAGAGTTCATTTTCATGTTTTTTAGAATTATCCTTCATATCCCCCAGAAGAGCATTAATTTTCACATCTTCACCAAACGCCTCTTTGTAGTAAGTAGAGGTCATATAAATATAGTGGGATATATAGTTTTCAGTAATTCCTTTAATGAGTACAGTTGTTTCTTTTCCATCGGAATCTTCGATAATTAAACGATCACCAATCTTTTTTTCTAAGAGGCGAGAGAGTTTTAGGGTTATAATTACCCCATCATCTTTTAGCTGTAACTGCTTATGATCTTTATAAGTTCTTAAGTTAATAAAACCGTCTAGTTTATTTCCAGTCTGTGGGACAAATAGATAAGTTGAGAATTTTTCCTTTTCATTTTTTGCGTCTATACTTTTCAATATAATTGGTAAGGATTTCTCTATATTGGCGTCTTCATGTAAGAGATCTGTTACCCCTTGAGTGTCTTTATCCTCATCAATAATTGTCATGAAATCGTAGGTTGATAACTCACTAAATTGTATAGCAGAAATATTAGATATAGAATCCTTAATGCCAAAGCCAGTAAGCATGAGCGCTGTACAACCAGATATGCCAATTACGGTCATTAGCATTCTTTTTTTATATCGAAATAGATTTCTAGCAGTAACTTTTGTGGTAAAAGTCATTCTATTCCATAGAAAGGGAATTTTTTCTAATAAAACACGTTTACCAGCCTTTGGTGATTTTGGGCGCATCAAGGTGGCAGGCTGAGCGTGTAATTCTTTGCTGCAAGCCAGTAGCACTGATAGAGAAGTACAAAGGACTGCTGCCAGCACTGAAAACAGTGCAAAATTATAGTGGAATGGTGTAATAACTGGTGGAAGATCATACATACTGCCATATGCTGAAAAAATTACCCTTGGAAACAATTGAAATCCTATGAGCAAGCCAGCGATACTTCCAGTAACACTGGCTAGGTTGGCATAAATAAAATATTTAGATACAATAGAAAATTTACTGTATCCTAATGCTTTTAGTGTTCCAATATGGGTTCTTTGTTCTTCAATCATTCTTGTCATCGTGGTTAAGCTCACCAAAGCGGCTACCAACAAAAAGAATAAGGGAAATACTTTTGCGATTGCATCAATACGATCTGCATTTTGTCCATATTCTGTATATCCAACATTACTATTTCTAGTGTTAATATACCATATAGGTTTTTTTATTTTTGCAATTTCTTGTTCTGCTTTGTCAATCTCTATTTGTGCTTGATTTAATTTTGCTTGAGATGAGTCTCTTTCATGAATAAATTTATTTTGCTCATCATTTAACTTCTTTTTACCCTTTTCTAAATCTTCCTTTGCCACTTTAAGTAGAGAGAGACCTTTTGACTTTTGCGTATTCAGTTCTTTTTGCCCAGAAACAGAAGAAGAATTGCCTGCATCTAATTGGACTCTTGTTGCACTAAGTGTTTGTTCTGTAGCTTCAAGTTGAGTAATCCCTGCGTTGTATTCCTCCATGGCTTTAAGGTATTCTTCTTCAGGCATTGTTTCTTTATTGTCATCTAAACGTTTTTTTGTTTCTTCTAAGGTGTTTTTGCCCTGGAGGAACTGAGCATAGCCATCATTATATGATTGTTCTCCTTGCTTTAATTGTGCAAGCCCTGTATCTATTTTGTTTTGAGCAGCGTTAATTTCTCTCCAAAAATTATCTTCTTCTTTTTTTAAGGTAGAATAGCCTTGATCAATTGATTTCTGCGCTTTGGAAAATTCATTATTAGCCTTGGTTATTCCATCCTCTAATTTTTTCTTTCCCTCAGATAGTTCTTCTTTTCCATCATTTAGTTGATTATTGGCCTCTGTAAGGATCTCTTGATATCTCTCTTCCTCTCTATTTGTTGCTGTATGTTCAAGATTGTTTTTTACATCCTCAATAGTTTTTTCGTATTCATTGGAATAACTAGATACATGTTGAGCTTTGTCACTTGTAATAAATAGTTCAGTATAATAATCCAGGAGAACATCTTCTTCGGGGATCATGATATAATAGTCAATTGTGCCATTTCCTATAGTTGAATTTCCTCTATCAAAGGAAATGTAAAGAGGATTATTCACAGTTCCCACAATGGTGTATTCATCTGTAACTAGAGTGTCAGATAGTTGATCATCTTTATTTGGTAGAAGTTTTATGGTATCTCCAATTTGAACCCGCCCATTTTTTAAAAAATTTGCTTCTACCACACATTCACCAGAATTTTTCGGCATACGACCATCTACTAACCAGGAAATATTTGTTGTGTTAGCATCCGATAGGGTGTGAATTCTAATTTCATCCTTAGAATTATCTTTTTCTATGAAGACATCAAGAACATGAGCAGGACTTACTTGGCTTACTCCAGGGGTATTTTTTAATGCAGCTACGTCATCATGGTTAAACCCCATAGTTGAAACAAGCCTGAGATCCATCAAACGTTTGTCTTGAAAATACTTATTTGCTGTCAGCTTCATATCAGGCCCGCTGGCCGTTACTCCTGCAAAGAAACCTACACCTATGGCAACGATAGCAAAGATGGAGATAAAGCGACTAAAGGTATTTTTTACTTCTCGTAGAGTGTCTTTTACCAATGCGTTTTTCATCATTACCACTCTATTTTTTCTACAGGGAGGATTTCTTTGTTTATAATAATGTCCTCAACTGTACTATTTTTTATTTTAATAATACGATCTGCCATAGGTGTAATGGCTTGATTATGGGTGATAACCACTACGGTCATTCCAAACTTTCTACAAGTATCTTGAAGAAGTTTTAGTACTGATTTTCCAGTATGGTAATCTAGTGCTCCAGTAGGTTCATCACACAGTAAGAGTTTAGGCTTCTTTGCAAGTGCTCTCGCTATAGCTACTCTTTGTTGTTCCCCTCCTGAAAGCTGAGCAGGGAAGTTGTTAAGCCGCTCACCTAAACCCACTTCTTTAAGTACATCAGCAGCGTCTAGAGGTTCCTTGCAGATTTGGGCTGCTAACTCTACATTTTCTCTTGCAGTAAGATTTTGTACTAAATTATAGAATTGGAATACAAAACCAATATCATGGCGACGATAAGTTGTGAGTTGTTTTTGATTATATTTGCTGATGTTGGTATGATCTACCATGATTTCTCCCCCATCAGAAGTATCCATACCTCCTAAAATATTTAAGACAGTAGTTTTCCCAGCGCCACTTGGACCGACAATAATGGCGAATTCTCCTTTTTCAATAGCAAAAGTCACGTCTTTAACAGCATGAATGATAACTTCACCCATCTTATATGATTTACTGACCTTATTTAATGTTACAAAGCTACTCAATAAACTTCTCCCCTTTGATTTCCAGTTATTAACTAAATTATAAGAATAAATAGTATATAAGTCAATGGTAATTGTTTATCTCTATTACACGCATAGCCTTAATATACAAATAAATAGTACTGTCATCCTGACCGTAACGAAGTGAAGTGTTGCGTGCCCCGTTTATCGGGGAAGGATTCCCTTGGTAGCAGTAGTAATCCAGGATTTTTTTACGTTGTAAAAAATAATACTTGCAAATATAGAAGAAAGTAGTTACTGTTAGTAATAGTTATTTATAGTAACTAAATTAAAGTGAGGTGAGATGATGACAGATAGAGAAGAGCTAGTAGGAAATATAATGACGTTAATGCCTTCTATGTTTAAAAAGTTTATGAAACAAATGCCTGAAATAGAAATTCCAAAACAGCAATTTGGATTACTTCATGCAGTATGTATACATGAGGGAAAAACAATGAGCTGTTATAGTGATAAAATGGCAATTCCAAAATCAAATATCTCCGTACTCGCAGAAAAGTTGATAAAGGATGGTTATATAATAAGAGAGTTAGATGCAGATGACAGAAGAGTAATTAATCTAAAACCTACATCAAAAGGCAGGGAATTATTTAACCATCACAAAATTCGACTTAAAAAAGAATTATTAGAGAAATTCGAACAGTTACAAGTAGAAGATGTAAAAAAACTAAATGGGCTAGTATTGGATATGAAAGAAATATTTGATAAATTGGAGTAGGAAAAGTTGGTTAGTTAGTTGGTTAGTTGGTTAGTTGGTTGTATAAATAAAAATTTTGGAGAAGGTGTAATGTTGGATGTTGGGTAGGGTTAAAGCTAAGAGCATTCTTGAGGGTATGTGCCTGGATTTGTAAATGACAATTATTCATTAATACTGCATACCGCCCAGGATTAGCTTCCAACTGTCCAACTAACCAACTAATTCCTATATTATTAATACTTGGAGGGAAATTATGATTAAATTATTTCGATTTTTAAAACCGTATAGGCTACAGATCTGTGTAGTGTTAGTATTGGTGTTCTTACAGACAATAGGGGATTTATACCTTCCTACGCTTATGTCTGACATAATCAACAAAGGTGTAATGGAAGGAAACATTGATGAAATATGGAAAATTGGTAGGTTCATGTTATTTATTGCAGGTCTTGGAGCAGTGTGTGCTATCATTGCTAGCTATATTTCTTCAAAAGTTGCTATGGGTTTTGGAACCATACTTAGAAATCAAGTGTTTGAGAGAGTAGAAAGTTTTTCTCTTGGAGAGTTTGATCAATTAGGTACGTCTACATTAATTACGAGAACCACCAATGATATCAATCAAGTACAAATGGTTACAATGATGATTATGAGAATGATGATTAGTGCACCAATGATGGCAATAGGAGGACTTTTTTTAGCCTATAGTAAAGATGCCAACTTAACAGTAGTATTAGGAGTAGCTATACTCATATTGGCTATTGTAATTACATTTTTAGCAAACAAAGTTATACCACTGTTTAAAATGGTACAGGGGAAAGTAGATAAATTAAATTTAGTTCTTAGAGAGAAACTTACTGGGATAAGAGTTATTCGTGCTTTTGATACCATAGAAAAAGAAAATAAAAGATTTGAACAAGCAAATGACGATTTAACAAATAACTATATCAAAGTAAATACCGTTATGGCATTTATGCTACCTACAATTATGTTACTAATGAATGCAACCTCATTATCCATCCTTTGGTTTGGTTCCATTAGAATAAGTGGAGGAAGTATGGACTTAGGAGATTTAAGCGCATTTACCCAATATACAATGCAGATTATGATGTCTATGATTATGCTAGCAATGATGTTTATTATGGTTCCTAGGGCACAAGCCTCGGCAGTAAGAATTAATGAAGTGATTAGTACATTGCCAACAATTAATGAGCCTGATAACATTAATGAAAATTTTACTTCAACGGGAACAATTGTATTTGAAAATGTTAGTTTTAGTTATCCTGGAGCAGAGGAAGCCGTTTTAGAAAATATTACTTTCCGTTCAGATCCAGGGGAAGTTACTGCAATAATTGGCAGTACAGGTTCGGGGAAATCCACCATTGTAAATTTGATACCTAGATTTTATGATGTTTCTCAAGGGAAGATATACATAGATGGTGTAGATATAAAAGAAATATCTTTACAAACGTTAAGAGGGAAAATTGGGTTTGCTCCTCAAAAAGCGGTGTTGTTTTCAGGAAGCATAGAGGATAATATCAAATTTGGAAATAAAGAAGCATCCAAAGATGAGGTTATTTCAGTTGCTAAAGTTGCTGACGCCCATGAGTTTATCGAAAAAATAGAGAATGGATATGATCATTATATATCACAAGGTGGTACGAATATATCTGGAGGGCAAAAGCAAAGATTGTCAATTGCTAGAGCGTTACTTCAAAAACCAGAGATATACATATTTGATGATACTTTTTCTGCTCTAGACTTTAAGACAGATGCACAAGTCAGAGGTGCTTTAAAAGAAGTACTAGGAAAATCCACCATGATTATCGTTGCACAAAGAGTGGGTACGATTATGGATGCAGATCGAATCCTCGTACTTGATGAAGGAAAAATTGTCGGGATAGGAACTCACAATCAACTGATAAAATCCTGTGATGTATACAAAGAAATTGTATCTTCCCAGTTGACAGAGGAGGAGATCAAATGAGCGAAAATAAAGAAAGAAGTTATCAAACTAAGCCAAGACCAGCAAGACTAGGACCAGGGGGACCTGGAGGGCCAGGAGGAATTGGTGCCCCAGTTCAAAAAGCAAAGAACTTTAAGGGAACATTAAAGAGGCTGACGGGATATTTAAAACCTTATCGAATGCATCTAATTGTGGTAATCATTTTCGCTATTGTCAGTACGATTTTTACCATAGCAGCACCAAAAATATCTAGTCACGCAATGAATAAGTTACAAGATGGCTATATGGCAAATAAGATGATCGTGCAAATGTCTGAAGCCCAAAGGGAAGCTAAATCCCAGATAAAACTAAATAGTAAAAATATGCAAGGAAATAGTTCTGTAGATAAAGAAACGATAAAAACAATAACAGAATTTACACAGCTTCCAATTATAGATACCATTAAGTCTCCTGAAGAAAAGGCCATAGTAACAAAAAAAATAATAGAGCTAAGTAAACAAATGCCTATGATAAATGGTCAAAAAGAAAATGATAACAGCCAAGTTAATTTAACACAAGAACAAATTGATGGGGTAATTACCGCAATTGAAGAAACCAATGGGAAGATCGATTTTAAATATATCGGTAGGATTATTCTGTTGTTGATTGTCGTCTACTTACTTAGTTCACTTTTTAGTTTGGTCATGGGTATTGTCCTGTCAGGGGTTTCACAAAAAACCGTAAGAGATCTTAGACGTGATGTGGATCAAAAGTTTGCAAGATTGCCACTTAAATACTTTGATATGCATCCTCATGGGGATACATTGAGTAGGGTGACCAATGACGTAGATACTATAGCAACAACATTACAGCAAAGCTTAACTCAGCTGATTACTTCTGTTATATCTATAATAGGATATATCGTTATGATGCTGACCATTAGCAAAGCATTAACCCTCATTGTAATAGGAACATTACCACTGTATATCCTTTGTACAGTTATCGTTGCAAAGAAGTCCCAAAAACACTTTGCTAACCAACAAAGAGAGTTAGGGGATTTAAGTGGTCATGTTGAAGAAATGTATACTGGTCATAAAATTGTAAAGGTGTTTAATCAAGAAGCAAGTTCTATACAAAAATTTAGTGATGTAAATGATAGATTATACAATGCTAGTTGGAGAGCTCAATTTATTTCAGGGATCATGTTTCCCTTCATGAATTTTATTAGCAATATTGGTTATGTTTTGATCAGTATTGTTGGAGGCATTTGGATTACTAAGGATATATTGAAATTAGGTGATATGTTAGCCTTTATCCAATACTCTAGATCCTTTACTATGCCCATTGTGCAAACTGCAAATATCACAAATGTAATTCAGTCTACGATTGCCTGTGCAGAACGAGTATTTGAAGTAATGGATGAATCAGAAGAAATTCCGGATAGAGCGGATGCAATCAATCTAAAGGCTACTCAAGGTACTGTAACCTTTGAACATGTTAGCTTCCGATACGTGGAAGATGCTCCACTGATAGAAGATATGAATCTTAAGGTAGGTAAAGGTGATACTGTAGCTATTGTAGGGCCTACAGGTGCAGGAAAAACCACTTTAGTAAATCTACTTATGAGATTTTATGAAATAAATAAGGGTAAAATCACCATAGATGGGATAGATACAAAAACAATTAAGAGAAGTAGCCTAAGGCGTACTTTTGGAATGGTATTACAAGATACTTGGGTGTTCTATGGAACAATTAAGGAAAATATAGCTTATGGGAAAGAAAATAGTACTATGGAAGAAATTGTTGCGGCAGCTCAAGCAGCTCATGCAGATCATTTTATTAGAACCCTGCCTGATGGTTATGATACCATATTGAATGAAGAGGCGACGAATATATCAGAAGGGCAAAAACAGTTGATTACCATAGCAAGAGCAATCTTATCTGATCCTACAATACTAATTTTAGATGAAGCTACCAGTAGTGTTGATACCAGAACAGAGGTATTAATACAAAAGGCTATGAATAATTTGATGAAAGGCAGAACGAGTTTCGTTATCGCCCATAGACTATCGACAATACGAGATGCACAAACCATTTTAGTAATGAATCAAGGAAGTATTATCGAAATGGGAAATCATAAAGAACTAATTGAAGAAGATGGCTTTTATGCAGATTTATATCAAAGTCAATTTGCAAAGCAGAATTTGTGAGAAGTTACAAAAGTGTAAAGTTAAAAGTAGAAAGTGTAAAGTTAAAACCGCTCAACGCGGTCATCTTGAGCGTAGTCGCTGTGCCCCGTTTATCGGGGAAAGATCGACCTATTAAGTATTTACTAAGAACTAAGAACTAAGTTCCAACTGTCCAACTGTCCAACTGTCCAACTTACTGCTGTCCAACTTTCCAACGAAAAGATCCAGCCCTGTACATGGCTGGATCTTTTCCTATTATGTGGGCGGTAATGTGCATAAGATCTGTTTAACAATTTGAAAAAAAGGGTACAGGGTATATATGGAAACCTATTATCATTTCGGATATAATGGTATGGTAGTGAAATAATGGGTAAACCATTAAACAATTATTAAAGGAGTTTGTGATGTGACTTATAAAATTGGTATGAGGAATATAAAAAGTGCTATAGCTGTCTTTATATGTATTGTTATTTATCAAATGTTTGATTTTAAGGATCCATTTTTCGCTGTAATAGCTGCGCTTTTAACCATGGAAAGTTCTATTGTTAACTCATTTAAGATGGGCAAAAACAGATTGATGGGTACAGCCATGGGCGCTTTTATTGGACTCTGTTTTGCAATGATTAGCCCTGGTAATGCCTTGTTAAGCACTTTAGGAATTATAGCGATTATTTATCTATGTAATATCTTACACTGGAATAAGTCAATTACCATAGCTGCAGTAGTATTTTCATCAATAATGTTAAATATGGAAGACGTAGTATTATTAACATATAGTGTCAGCCGAATTATAGATACTTCTATTGGGATTCTTATAGGTCTTGGGGTAAATTTTCTCATTGTTCCCTATAATTTTGAAAAAAGTATTCAAAAGCAATTTGAATTAATTAAAAAAGATATCTGTAAATTAATACAAGAGTCCATTTGCTCTCCTATAGACGACCAAGAGAACACAACGAACTTGTGTACTTTACAGTGTTGCACAAAAATGCAATACACCCTTGTAGAGTTACATGAAAGTTTAACTCATGTGAAACAAGAGCTAACAGAATATTCATCTCAAATAAAACTGAAACACGTAAGTGAACAAAGAGTAAAAGATGTAATAGTAACACTAGAAATATTAAAAGAGATCTATGCCCATTTAAAGGTAATATCACCAATTAGTGTAGATAGACAACTAAATATAAATAATTTCAATAAACTTATAAGTCTACATTATAAAGTGAATAATGGTCAAAGTGATCTACCCAATAACCTAGACAATATCTACAATTATCATTTAAGTATCGTACTAGAAAATATTGAGCTTCTTGAATTTCCCCTAAGAAGCTCAATCTAAGATTTAAGAAATTGATGTAAGTAGGATTCTTAAGACTTTTGAATTCTAATTTGTATTAATAAATTTGCTCTTTCTACAGCTAATTCCATTGTTTTGCAAAAATTTTCTTTTCCTAGGATATCGATAAATCCAAATTTTCTAAGGGTTCGCATAGGTTGCGGTTGAAGTTGTGCTATGAGCAAAGTTGAATGATTTAGCTCACATAAGTCATAGAGCATTTCTAGTGAGTGATAGGCAGTAGAATCAATTACAGGGACATTTAACATTTTAATAATGATTACTTTTGATGGTATATTCATTTCTCTAACGGCAGCAACAAATTTATTAGCTGCTCCAAAAAAGAACGGTCCATTAATTTCGTATGTCGTTATTTCATCTAATGTTTTTAAATTAGTTCTGAGTTCATCGGGAGTATCGTCATCCAGATCATCTAATATGTACTGAACATTAGATATTTCAGCCATTCTTCTCATAAATAATAGAGATGAAAGCACAATACCAACTCCAATTGCCACAACTAAATCTAAAAATATGGTGAGAAAAAATGTGACGAAAAAAACAAAGGTATCACTCTTAGGTGCTTTTGATAGGGTTTTAAATACCTGCCAATCACCCATGTTATATGCAACTATGATTAATACAGCAGATAGTGCTGCCATAGGTATTAATTTGACATAAGGCATAAATAATATGAGTATAAGCAGTAGAGTAATTGCATGTACAATCCCCGCAATAGGTGTTCTACCTCCGTTTTTTACATTGGCTGCTGTCCTTGCGATGGCACCAGTAACAGGAATACCCCCAAAAGCTCCAGAAGCAATATTGGCAACGCCTTGTGCGACTAATTCCATATTTGAACGATGCTTCCCACCAATCATCCCATCTGCTACAACTGCAGAAAGCAAGGATTCAACTCCAGCTAGAATGGCAATGGTTAAAGCAGGCATCATAAGATCATTTAATGTGCTTAAACTGACAGAGGGAATAGAAAGCTTAGGTAAAGCAGAGGAAAGTTCACCAAATTGGCTACCTATAGTAACCACGTTTAAATTTAATGACATGGTGAGTACCGTGGCGAAGACGATTGCTATAAATGTGCCAGGGATTTTTTTATTAATTTTGGGCCAGAAAATGATAATTCCTAGTGTTAGTATAGCGATAAATAAACTCTGTACATTAAAAGTATTTAAGCTGTTAGCATATGCAAACCATTTTTCAACGAAATCAGCTGGGATGGATTCCATACGTAATCCCAAAAAATCTTTTATTTGTGTAGAGAAAATCACAATGGCAATACCACTTGTAAATCCTGTGGTGATGGGAGAAGGTATAAACTTTAATAAGCCTCCTAATTTAAATAAACCCATGAGAACGAGGAATACACCAGATAGCATAGTTGATATAATTAATCCGTCTATTCCATATTCTTGGACAATACCATAAACAATAATAACAAAAGCTCCTGTAGGTCCTCCAATTTGAACTCTACTACCTCCCAGTAGAGAAACAATGAAACCACCAATAATTGCAGTATGTATACCTTTCTCTGGCGATAGCCCTGAAGCAATAGCTAAGGCAATTGCTAGTGGAAGCGCAATAATAGCAACGATAATTCCTGCGAGTAAATCTTTGGTAAATTGTTCTTTTGTGTAACCTTTTAAACATGTAACTAACTTTGGTACCAACATTTATTTAGCTCCTTTAAGATTCTTGTATAAAGGAATCTGATTAATTATACTTATTTGTATAATATATACATTCATACATTATACCATATATAGCTAAGATTTATAAGAAAATCTATAATAAAACACAAATACAACAACTTTTTCATTATTTTGTATAAAATTTTTGTTTCATTATTACACTAGTAATGATGTATAATGAAATGTCTACTAATAAAAAGTTTAGACAAGTAGTTAAAATAAAAAAATGAAGGTTCAGATTATAAAGCTAATAATCAGTACATGAGAGGTAAAATATGAGCGAAATAAATTTTAAAGATTTAGGAATAGGGGACGACATTATCAAGGCTCTTGAGAGATTAGAGTTCTTAAGCCCTATGGAAGTACAAACACAAGTCATACCATTTATATTACAAGATAAAGATCTTATTGTAAAATCACAAACAGGAAGTGGAAAAACAGCAGCCTTTGCAATTCCCTTATGTGAGAAAGTTGAACTAGAAGAAAAAAAACCACAAGCATTAATTTTAGCACCTACTAGAGAATTGGCGTTGCAAATCAAAGAGGATACTCAAAATATCGGAAGATTTAAAAAAGTAAGGGTGACAGCACTCTATGGTAGGCATCCTATAGATATACAGAAGAGAGACTTGAAACAGAGAGTACATATTGTAGTTGGTACTCCAGGAAGAACAATGGATCATATAGAGCGAGGAAATCTAGATATTTCAGGGATCAAGTATTTAATTATCGACGAAGCAGATGAGCTGTTAAATATGGGCTTTATTGATCAAGTGGAAGGAATCATCAAGAAATTACCTACCAACAGAATAACATTACTGTTTTCTGCAACTATGCCTGAAAAGATCGAACAAATTTGTAATGTGTACATGAAAAATAGTCAAAGAGTAGAGGTAAAGGCAGATTTCACTACCGCAGAAAAGATCAAGCAAATATATTACGCTGTAGAAGAGGATGAAAAGTTTTCTATACTCATGAAAATAATAGGTAGTGATCAACCAGGTAGTTGTATGGTGTTTTGTAATACTCGAGATAAAGCGGAAACATTATATAATTCACTAAAGGCGAATAGATTATCATGTGCTGCACTACACGGAGGAATGAGTCAAAGAGATCGAATTCATACCATACATGGTTTTAAAAGAGGAGAAATACATTATTTAATCGCCACAGATGTGGCAGCTAGAGGGATTCATGTGGAAGATGTAACTCATGTAATTAATTATGATGTACCTTATGAAAGAGAGAACTACGTTCATAGAATAGGTCGAACAGGTCGAGTAGAAAATAGTGGAGTGGCAATTACTTTAGTTTCCATAAAAGAACAGAGAAGAATAGAAGAGATAGAATCCTATCTACAGTTTAAGATACCAGAAGCAAGTATATCTTCTTTAGACACAGCTTTCTTTGAGGATGAAAGTCCAAGAAAACCAGAGAGTAGATTAAAACTTAAAGAAAATAAGACAGCTACAATAAATAGAGAAATCACGCGAATTCGAATTAATGCAGGAAAGAAAAAGAAATTAAGACCAGCAGATGTTATGGGTGGTCTGACGAATATTAAAGGTATAGAACCAGATAATATCGGGATTATTGATATTCAAGATACATGCACTTACGTGGAAATATTTGGGGGACAAGGAAAGAAAGTACTCCAAGGATTAGAGCACACTACGATAAAAGGAAGAAAGTTTTCGTTAAAAGAAATTAAGAATAACGGACATAAATAATTAATAAGAGGAAGAGGGGTGAATGGGAAGGCAACTATCCCATTCACCCCTCTTCCTCTTTCTACTACTATTTTTGATGGATCAACAGAATAAAATCAGCACCTTCAAGAATCAAATCATCTGTATCAGTATTATTTCTACCGTTAATACTAGTAAAGATGAATTTGACTTTTAGGTCTTTGGTTTCTTCTTCAAAAGACATATCTTCTATAGAAGTTATTATACCCTTATCTGTTTGACCATTCTTTTTATAAATCTCAGTTACATAGGCCAAAATGTTTTCATTCAGTAATGGACGATCTCTGTCTTTAATGCTAAATTCATGGGAATATGGTTTATAGTTGAAATTCAGATTTTCGATTGTTTGCCTCTGTTGATTGTAAGTATTAACGTGTATTGAATAATCATATCCATCAACAGCTATTGGTATGGTATATAGATCTAAATTATAATAAAAATATTCTTGCTCATTAAAGGCATACTGTGGAGTATGCTCAAATCCAAATAGGGATTCCATTGTAGACACCTTAAAGTTGTCAGGTAAAACCTTTAAATCTTTAAAATTATGGTAAGTTTCAAAGTACGAAATAATATTACTCAGATCCTCTTTGATTTTTTTAGGTAGGGCTGTGTTTTTACCGATATTTCCACCATCCAACATATTGTTTTCTAATAGGATATGGTTAAACCTATTATTCTGACTCTTTATGGATAAGGAATACCCACTAAGGGGTCCAAATATGGCTATAATTAATGTTATGGAAAGAGTAATAGGGATGATGATATTCTTTAGAGGTTTTGAAAGAGAAAAATAAATCATTATCCCTGTAACCCATAGACCAAGTAACACTACGTAATATCGATTTTCGGTAATGCCGTATTGACTAATTCTAAGCCCGATAGATACAAACATCATTGCTAGAATGGGAATAATTACTTTAGGAAACCATGTTTTAAATTGTTTGCCAAGAGGATTATCTTCAAGAATTGGCGTAATGAAAAAGATGACCCCTACGCTTATGGCGGAGTACCATAATACTAAGTTTGACACTAAACCCTTTGGCCACTCCCCTGTAATGAGGATCTTTGCAAAATAGACGTATAGGATTAGCGTATAAATACTAATCAGTGGGATAACGATATATAGCAGTAAAACCTTTAAAGATTTTGAATAGGTATATTCCTTAAGTTGGTCTTCTCTTGCCGGAAGTTTAGATAAAAATAATGAAATCGCAAATACAAGACTGACAAGGAGAAATATATAATAGTAATATTTTCCATCTACTTCAAGATCAAATAATGTATTCGTAGTAAAAAGTATTGCAGATAAGCCAAAATAAAGTACAGCAGAGTACAACAATGTAGTGAAAAAGCAAGAAAAAACTTTGATTACGTAGACTTCATAATTTTCTTTTTTCTGTAACCATGGGATAAAGAAAAATCCAATGGTAAATATAAAAACTAATCCAATAAATCTACTCATGGGAACGAAATCAAAAGAGGGCAATAAGGTGTAATAATAAAGTAGTAATGATACCCCCCCCAACAAATAGCTAATGATGCTCTTGACCAAATGACCATAGAAAAACCGCTCAATCAATAATCCAATGCACAGGGAAAGAACTACGCCTAAACCCACCACCATATTTATTCTAGAAAAATTTTCTATCTGTACAGTTGTCATTTCAGACATTGATTCATTTAAGATGATGAATAATACCATAAGAATACTAGATAGCCCTATGGTTATTGGAAATCTTTCTATACTCTTAGTAAGATTAATTAAAGTAGTTTTAATTTTGTTCAATATTTTCATATAACTCATGAGAATCTCAACAATATTTCTGTGAGAACTCATTACTCACATCCTTTCGGTTAAGTTTTGGTGGAAAGTTGGTTAGTTGGATGTAAACCGGGGTGTTAATTTACAATTTACAGCCCAACAGCCAACAACTAATTAACTCAATTATATCATCTATTAATGAAGAGCTAAGAAATAGTTTAGGGTTTACTAGAAAATTATTAAGTAGTATAGTATTAAAAATGGGTATTTATACATAAATCAGTGAGGAGAATTTAAATGGACTTAAATTTAGATGTGTTATGTGATTACCAATATGTAGAGAAAAATTTTGATGATATAGAATTAGAGGGTAGAACATTTACAGGTTGCCGATTTGAAAGATGTAGTTTTCAAGATGTAGATTTTCAAGAAGTAATAACCAGTAGATGTGTATTTATTGATTGTAATTTTAAGTATTCTTTACTTAATGGATCAAAACACGAAAATACTGCGTTTACTAACTGTAATTTTCAAGGGAGCAACCTATTTGACAGTGAATTTATCTCTTGTAAAATGATTGGATCTTCTTTTGATGATGTGAATATGAATAGTGTGAAAATAATAGACGGAGATTGGTCCTACACAAACTTTAGAATGATCGATCTACGTAGAATCAACTTACAGAATGTTCGGTTACGAGAGGTAGATTTTTATGGAAGCAATTTAGAAAAAGCAAATTTACGTAATGCAGATTTGACTAATGCGAATTTAGCAAAAGCAAATCTGAAGAACACAGATGTTAGAGGAGCGAGTTTGTACGGGGTAAATTTTGAAGAAGTAAATTTAAAGGGATTGTTTATAGATGGGGTACAAGCTATGGTTATTGTGCAGTCTTTAGGAGCAAAAGTCGAATAAACAAAGAATACCCATAATAAGGTTTAGCTGTTTTTATCTACTTTGACTAAAAACTTTTAGTCAGCGGTTCGTTTAACCTTTTATGATAAAGATTATAAATTTAAGAAACTTTTAAGAAACTTTTAATCTAAACTTAGTAAAACTTTGCTACAATTGTCAAATGCAATGATAAGGGAGTGAAGTAAATGAGTGTACTAGAAGTAAGAGATGTTTACAAAAAATTAGGTAAACGTGAAGTCATTAAAGGCATTAACTTTTGTGTTGAGGAAGGAGAAATTTTTGGTTTTTTAGGACCTAATGGGGCGGGAAAGACCACTACCATAAAAATGATGGTGGGTCTCATCCATCCTGACCAGGGTAGCATACATATTAGTGGTGCTGATATTGTCAAAAATGGAAATGAAGCTAGATCAAAAATAGGTGCAGTGGTTGAAAACCCAGAGATGTATAACTATTTGTCAGGAATGGCAAACCTCAAAATGTTAGCCGAAGTAAGAAACATCCCTAAACGAAGTATTGATGAAGTTGTGGAGTTAGTTAATCTTACGGATCGAATTGGAGATAAGGTGGGAAAGTATTCATTAGGGATGAAGCAACGATTAGGTTTAGCATGCTGCTTGTTGCCAAAACCTAAATTAATCATTTTAGACGAACCTACCAATGGATTAGATCCTTCTGGAATTATAGATTTTAGAGATATTGTAAAAAGATCTGTAAAAGAAATGGGTGCCTCAGTATTTATATCTTCTCATATATTAAGCGAAGTGGAGCAACTTTGTACTACTGTGGCTTTTATTAATCAGGGAGAGATAAAGGGAATTGAAAACATAACAGAAGGGTCTATGGATAATGAAACGGAAATCTTATCGATTAAAGTCAATCCATCTCCTCTTGTGATGGATATCCTTCAGAATATTGAAGGTATTCAAAAAATTTCTACTAAGGATACTGAATATACTGTAGTAGCAAAAAAGTCTATTTCATCAAATGTTATAAAAACTTTAGTAGAAAAAAATATTGAGGTTTATGAGGTTTATAAGAAGCATAATAGTTTGGAACAAAGATATATGGAACTAGTAGAAGGGGGCAGATAAAGATGGCTATACTTATTCGACAAGAATTATATAAATTATTTATGCGTAAAAAAACCCTTGTAGTATTAGTAGGCTTTATCTTGCTTACTGGTTTTCTAGCTTATGGGATTAAAGAAGACACTGAGAATATGAAATTATACAATAGTCCAGAATATCAAATAGAAAATATGCAGAGCAACCTTAACTATTTAGAGGTTGATAAAAACAATATACCTGATGATATAAAAAACGATAAGGAGAAAGTCAACAAATATAAAGAAGACTTAGACGAACAAATAACGAGTTTAAAAGAAGAAATAGCTAGCTTAAAAGGTAAAGTTGGTAAAGACGTAAATTGGCGAGAAAATTTGCAAACAGAAATTGTAAATATAGAACAAAATATTGTTGAAAATGGCTCAAGTGCAACACCTGGTGAATTGGCACAGTGGAATATAGATGTAGACCAATTAAAATACTTCCAACAGCAAGATATTAAACCCCAAGAATACGATTTTAATGGGTTTATGTATATGAATAAATTGGTTGAATCATTAGGTCAAATATTTTTAATCATTGGGATTGCAGTGTTTGCAGCAGATATGGTCTCTGGTGAATGGACGCCACCAACCCTAAAATCACTGTTGGCTCAGCCTGTTTCTAGAGGTAAAGTTATTTTTTCAAAATATATTGCTATAGTCTTGGCCTCAGTAGGGTTAATATTATTGGTGGAAATTATCTCCTTTATTATTGTTGGTCTAATATTTGGATTTGGAGATAGTGTATATCCTACTATAGTAGGCATGAAATATCAATTGGACACTGGGATCATATTAGAGGGCGGTACAGCTTTATCTCTTATTGATAGTAGTGCCACTATTATTCCAATATGGAAATATACTATACAATTACTTTTGACACAAGGTTTATTTATAATTTCTACTACATCATTTGTTTTCTTGATATCCACTTTAGTAAAAAGCAGTATGGTATCAATGGGCACGAGTGTAGTATCTTTAGTTGTAACCACAATAATTTTTCAAATATCTAGTCTTCAAAAAATAGCGATGCTTGTATTTACAAGCTATTGGCCATCAGGAGATATGATTACTGGAAATATTGCAATGATTTATAAAAATCCACAAGTGACAGGGTCACTAGGCGTTCTTGTACTGGTTATTTGGACAGTCATCTGTTACCTAATATCTCATATATTCTTTGTCAAACGAGATATTTTGATTTAATATAAAAGAATTGCTGATTGTTAAATGACCATTATTTACTCTATCAGAAAGTTAAAGACTCGTAAAATCACTGTCATAGTTTGTCGAATAATGCTATAATGTCTTTTGACATTAATATAGAGAGGAGACATTTGATGAACGAAAGAAGTGAATTTTCGAATAAGATTGGTTTTGTTCTTGCTGCAGCAGGTTCGGCAGTTGGATTGGGTAATATATGGAGGTTTCCGTATCTTGCTGCAAAATATGGTGGTGGATTATTTGTACTTATGTATATTTTCTTTGTAGTGACTTTTGGGTTTGCCATTATGACTGCAGAAATCGCTATAGGGAGGAAAACCAAACTAAGTCCTATAGGTGCATATAAAGCCTTAGATAAAAGGTTTAGTTTTATTGGGATAATTGCAGTTGCGGTAGCAGCTCTAATTGTACCTTATTACAGTGTCATAGGGGGGTGGGTAATAAAATATTTCATTACCTTTATTACGGGAGGACATCTTGCAGCAGCACAAGATAGCTATTTTGGACAGTTCATATCTAAACCTTTAGAACCAATTATTTGGCAAATATTATTTGTACTAATGACTGTTGCCGTTCTATATAGAGGAATAAAAGATGGAATAGAAAAGGCAAATAAAATTTTAATGCCTGCACTTATATTTATTACTCTAGGCATAGGAATTTACTGTATGACGTTACCTGGAGCTATAGAAGGGTTAAAGTACTACCTTATACCTGATTTCTCACGTTTTTCAATGCAAGGAGTTGTAGCTGCAATGGGTCAGATGTTTTACTCTTTGTCATTATCTATGGGGATTATGATTACTTATGGCTCTTACATAAACAAAGATATTGATATTGAGAAATCTGTTTCTCATGTTGAAATATTTGATTCAGGAGTTGCAATATTAGCAGGGTTTATGATTGTTCCAGCAGTATTTGCATTTTCTGGTGGAAATGAGCAAGCATTAAGTGCAGGACCTGGACTAATGTTTATCACATTGCCTAAAGTTTTTAACAGTATGGGGATGAGCACACTAGTAGGAAGTGCATTTTTTCTTATGGTACTATTTGCAGCCCTTACTTCTTCTATTTCATTAACAGAAGTAGTGGTTTCGACTATATGTGATAAATATAAGATGTCAAGAAACAAAGCAGTAACAATAACAGCAATCTTTATGATTCTAATGGGGATACCATCTTCATTATCCAACGGGATATGGAGTGAGTTTACACTATATAATTTAAACATCTTAGATTTTATGGATTTCATCACAAACGCTGTTTTAATGCCTATTGGAGCATTTTTAACCTGTATATTTATAGGATATGTAATTGGAATCAAAGAAATATCAGGGGAAGTAAAATTGACATCTGCATTTAAAAAAGAGAAGGTCTTTAGAGTGATGATCAAGTATGTAGCACCATTATTACTTATATCCATACTTTTAAGTTCAATTTTATCTGCATTTGGCATTATTGTATTATAAAAGTAAATTTTCGTATTCATTACAATAGCTCTAGAATATTTTCTAGGGCTATATGTATTCTTATGAAAAGTTTTCTTCAAATCGACTATCTATAAATGGTTGTGATAATATGGTAAATAAGAAGAGATAATGCCTAATGCATATCTTTAAAATAAGATTAAATAAATCATGATAAAGGGTATAATAATGTGATGATTATATTGTATTTAGGAGATGTAGGATGAAAATATTAATAGTAGGCGCCGGCAAATTAGGCTACAACCTTGCGCAAACATTAAGCGGTGATGATGAAATTACTATGGTAGATATTAATGGAGCTGTACTAGAAAAAATTAATGAGCACTTAGATGTAATGACGATAAAAGAAAATGGTGCAAAAATAAAAGTACTAAAAGACTTAGGGATTTGTAATTTTGATTTGATTATTGCAACTGCGAGTAGCGATGAACTAAATATTATCGTCTGTATGGCTGCAAAAAAATTGGGCTGCAAAAAAGCTATTGCGAGAATAAGAAATCCTGAATATACAGATCAAATAGATTTTATAAAGACGACTATGAATATTGACTATATTGTTAATCCTGAATTAGCTGTAGCTGATGAGATCACTAGATACATAGCTCAAAAATATAACTTCTTTCCGGGAAGACACGTTGGTGGTAGTATATCAGTATTAGATTGCAAGGCTATTGAACTGGAATTTCTTATTGATAAAACCATAAAAGATTTAGGTTACATGAAAGACGTGACTATCGTTGCATTACTTAGATATGGTGAAACGATTATTTTTAGTATGTTAGATCAATTCTCGAGTATAGAAAGGTTTTTTTCATAAATATGAATAGTGGAATTATTAGAGCTATATTAGGTAAATTATTAATACTCTTGGCACTTACAATGGTGCCTTCATTTTTCATTTCTCTTTACTATAGAGAAGAAAGCTATAAGGCTTTTTTACTTACTATTTTAATCGTATTGCTCGTTGGAAGCATTATGGCGTTTATACCAGCAAAAAAAGGTAAGATACGTGTTCAAGATGGACTAATTATTGTAACTCTGGGATGGATCTTAGCATCTGCTTTTGGTGCTTTACCTTTTTATCTTTCTGGGAATATACCTTCTTATACAGATGCTTTTTTTGAAACCATGTCTGGGTTTACCACCACAGGGGCATCAATCCTATCAGATGTAGAGGTTTTAGATTATAGTATGCTGTTTTGGCGTTCGTTTACTCACTGGATAGGCGGGATGGGAATACTTGTAGTAGCAGTTGCAGTATTTCCTGCAATGGGTTCAGGTGGTTTTCAAATATTTAGAGCAGAGAGTCCAGGACCTACTGCAGAACGTCTAGTTCCTAGAATAAAAGATACAGCAAAAATTTTATACATTACTTACATGATAATAACTCAAGTTGAATTCATATTGTTATTATTGGGTGGAATGACTCCTTTTGATTCCGCTATACATACTTTTGGAACTGTAGGAACAGGTGGTTTCTCTTCTAAAAATTTAAGTGTAGGTTATTATAATAGCAACTATATAAAGATTGTTATTACGATTTTTATGATCATTTGTGGTACAAATATTTCACTATATTATACTTTTTTTAAGAAAAAGTACAAAAGTGTACTTCATAATAGTGAATTAAAGTTATATTTGGGTATAATCTTAGTATCAGCAATCATGATTACTTTCAATTTAATGTATGTGAATCAAAATTCCTTTGGCAAAAATGTTGTGGACGCCTTTTTTCAAGTAGCTTCTATTATCACCACTACTGGATATGCAACCCTAAACTTTGATCAATGGCCTACATTCACTAAGGGAATATTATTCCTCCTTATGTTTATTGGAGGTTCTGCTGGATCAACTGCAGGTTCAATCAAAGTAATTCGTATTTTAATATTGTTTAAACAAGTGAAAGTGGAGGTGCAAAGAATATTTCATCCTAGAGCAGTAATTTGTTTAAAGGTGGATAATAAAAGCATTAGCTCTGGCATCTTAGGAAGTATTACTAGTTTCTTTGTATTATATTTAGTGATATTTGTATTTGGAACATTAGCAATTTCATTAGAAGGATATGATTTAATAACTACCAGTAGCTCAGTAACGACTACACTAGGTAATGTAGGTCCTGGATTTGGGCTAGTTGGACCTGTGAATAACTTTGGATTCTTTAGTATTCCTAGCAAATGGTTATTTTCACTTTTGATGTTATTAGGTAGATTAGAATTATTTACTGTGGTGGCTTTATTTACTCCAAACTTATGGAAAAGAGATCAACAGAAAATTAGAAGATAGATTAGGATGTGTATTTTATGGGTTTTTATGAGGAGATAGCAAAATACTATGATTATATTTTTCCAGTAGGAAAAGATCAGATTGATTTTCTTGAAAAAGAAGCTGGAAAACCACCTAGAAATATTTTAGATATTGCTTGTGGTTCTGGTGGATATAGTATTAAATTAGCTGGTGTGGGTCACAGTGTAACTGCTGTAGACTTGGACTGTCAAATGGTTCAAGCTTTAGAAGGTAAAATTGAAGGTAGTGATTTAAATATAAATACCATGGTTGGAGATATGTTAGAATTAGATCACCATCTAGATCAAAGATATCATTTAGCATTTTGTATTGGAAATTCCGTGGTACATTTAGATAGTGAAAAAGCTATTGGATCGTTTTTTAAAGTAGCGAAGAGATTACTAAGGGACAATGGAAAATTGATTATACAAATAATTAATTATGATAGAGTGATCATGCACCATGTCGAATCTTTACCGACCATTGAGAACAAGGAAATTGGTCTCAAGTTTGAACGATTGTATCGTTATGAGGAAGTAGAAAATAAGATTTACTTTAAAACGATACTTAAAGTGGATGGAAAAGAGATAGAAAATGAAATTCAACTATTTCCATTGTTGTCTGATGATCTATGTAAGCTTTTAGAAGATGCAGGATTTCAAGACATTTCCCTTTATGGAAACTTTAAGGATCAACCTTATGATAAAAGTAGTTCCTTTTCATTAGTAGCTGTTGCTATTAGCAGTTAGATTCTAGCAATTAGTCACTAGCATTTTCAAGAGATTAGTCACTAGCAAAATACTATGAATGAAATAAATAGCACTTAACGTTCTTAAGCTAGTGACTAGTGTCTAACTGCTAGTTGCTGTCTTTATTAACTCCATACCTCTTCTAACAAAACAGGTATTCTCATGGCGTGTTGTGCTTTAATATCTCTTATAGAGAAGAATAAATCTTGCAGATAGTTTGTGGGCGCATCTAAGTAATGTTGCCCATATTTTTTGTAGTCTCTTGTTTCTTCTGCTATTCTTTCTATTAGAGATTGATCATATTCTGTTATCTTTACTAAAGGCAGTGGCTTTGGAATATAGTTATCTCCTTTTAATACACAATATATATTTTGAAAATTTTCTGCATATAATTTTTCATCATTGCTAAATTCTAATAAAGTTTCCTTAGAAATATTCGAAGGAGCTAAGGATGATAATTTTTCATAATAGTCACTATCTTGTAGTTCGTCTTGGATATATTCTTCTAAATCTTTGACAAGATTTAGTAAATAATTATTATCATATTCAAACAATTCATTGGCATTCAAAACAATCCCTCCATCCACAGTTATATCATTAATATATTTTATGCATGAGTAGAAGGATTGTTCTTTATAAATTTGAGTTTATCACTTATTATATTCAAAGAGAACCAAGTATAAAGAAACATTAATGACCCTAAACGAATACATCCATGCTAATGACTAGTGACTAGTAGCTATTTTAGTAATACACTTTCTCTAGAAATAAGCCCTGGGGTGGGAAGGTAATCCCTGCATGAGATCTGGTTTTTCCCTCAAATACTTCATCAATGTGAGATAACTCTTTTTTATGAAGCCCAACATCTATAATGCTACCCATCATAATTCTAATCATATTATGCAAAAAACCATCTCCAGAAAAGGTAAAGACTAATGAATTATCCTTTTTTTCTATGTTTAATTCATTGATGGTACGTGTTGTTGCTTTTTTTGTTTTTTTCAGGGAAGAAAAACCTATAAAATCATGAGTTCCAATGAGTTTAGTAGCTGCTTCTTTCATTAACTCAATGTCTAACTCCTCTGCAATGTGATGGCTATATTTACGTTGAAAGGGCGAGTGAGCCCAGTGATTCCATACATAATATACGTATTTTTTCCCCGTAGCATTATATCTGCTGTGAAATCTCTCGGGCACTTCTAAAATTTCTGTCACTACAATATCTTTTGGTAAGTAATGATTGATATAGTGATGCATTTCTTCAATAGACATAGTAGAATCAATGTGAAAATTTGCAACTTGACCTGTAGCATGCACTCCAGCATCAGTTCTACCTGATCCAATAATTTCTACTTTGGAACCTGCCATCTCACTGATAACACTTTCTAGTTTACCTTGAATAGTGGGCTCGCTAGTTGTTAGCCTTTGCCAACCGTAATACCTACTTCCATCGTAGGTTATAATCATTTTTATGTTTTTCATAATGTACACTCCTTGTTTATCAGTCTAGTAGGTCTATTATACACAAAAAAGGAATGTAAGTACGATTTATCACATTATAGAGCACTATATAATAGACGGATAAGTAAGGTTATATTATGAGAAATGTGGAAAAAAATTACTAACGTTATTTTAAATGGACTTAATTCATCCATTTGATATACTATAGCTAGTAATAGAGATATACTAGTAAAGCTCACTTAACTATTGAAATGGACCATATGATAAAAAGATTAAAGGAATGATGATTATGACAGGGTTTTTACCTATAAATAAACAAGATATGCAAGATAGAGGATGGGAGCAACTAGATTTTATATTGGTATCAGGAGATGCCTATGTAGACCATCCATCTTTTGGCACAGCAGTTATTGGACGAGTATTAGAGAGCAAAGGGTACAAGGTAGGCATTCTAGCTCAACCAGATTGGGAAGACAAGCATGAATTCAAAGAGTTTGGAAAGCCAAGACTTGCCTTCTTGGTAACTGGTGGAAATATGGATTCTCTAGTAAATCATTACTCAGTTGCTAAAAAAAAGAGAAAAGATGACCTATATTCTCCTGGTGGCAAAGCAGGGTTTAGACCAGATCGTGCAACCATTATCTATTCGCAACAAATAAAAGAAGTGTACTGTGAGGTTCCCATAATTTTAGGAGGAATAGAAGCAAGTTTGCGAAGATTTGCTCATTACGATTACTGGTCAAACAAGGTCAGAAGATCGATTCTGTTAGATGCAAAAGCAGATATCCTCGTTTACGGTATGGGAGAAGAACAGATTGTGAGAATAGCGGAAGCTTTAGAAAGTGGAATTCCTGTTTCAGAGATAACCTTTATTGAAGGCACCGTATATAAGACTAAGGATAAAGAAAGACCATATGAACCTATATTCTTACCACATTACGATGAAATTCTAGCATCAAAGAAAACATATGCCAAGAGCTTTATGACACAGTACAGTAATATGGATGCTATAGTAGGAAAACCATTAGTAGAACCCTATAAAAATTATTATGTGGTGCAAAATCCTCCACCTAGTCCTATGAGTGAAAGTGAATTAGACGCCGTGTATGCACTTCCTTTCATGAGAACCTATCATCCTATTTACGAAAAAGATGGAGGAATTCCTGCTATAAAGGAAGTGAAATTCAGCTTAATTAGTAATAGAGGTTGCTTTGGTGGTTGTAATTTTTGTGCACTGACTTTTCATCAAGGAAGAGTTGTACAAGCTAGAAGTCATCGATCAATAATTACTGAAGCAGAAAAAATTGTTTGGGATCCAGAATTTAAAGGCTATATTCATGACGTTGGAGGTCCTACAGCAAATTTCCGACATAAGGCATGTAAAAAACAAGAAAAATTTGGAGTTTGCATGAACAAACAGTGTCTTGATCCTGAACCCTGTAAACAGCTAAAAATTGATCATAAGGATTATTTGAAACTATTAAGAGAATTAAGAAAATTGCCAAATATAAAAAAAGTATTTATTAGATCTGGTCTAAGGTACGATTATTTAATTGAAGATAAAGATGATGAATTCTTTAGAGAATTATGCGAGCATCATATAAGTGGACAACTAAAGGTGGCACCAGAACATGTTTCACCAAAAGTTCTTGAAAAAATGGGAAAACCACGTAGAGAAGTATATGAAAAATTTACAAAAAAGTATACAAAAATCAATGAGAAATTAGGGATGAAGCAATTTTTAGTTCCCTATTTGATGTCTAGTCATCCAGGATCAAATATTAAAGAGGCGATTGAACTAGCAGAATATTTAAGAGATTTAGGTCATATGCCAGAACAAGTACAGGATTTCTATCCCACACCAGGAACATTGTCTACTTGCATGTTTTATACGGAATTAGATCCAAGAACAATGGATAATGTATACGTACCAAAAACTCCTCATGAAAAGGCAATGCAGAGAGCCTTGATACAATACCGTAAACCTCAAAATTATGATTTAGTTTATGAGGCACTCACCAAATCCGACAGAAGAGATCTGATAGGCTTCGGAAAAGAGTGTCTAATTAGACCACGAAAAAGTTCTGCTGGCCCAGCATCAGGATCAAAGCCAGGATCAAAGCCAGAATCAAAGCCAGGATCAAAGCCAGGATCAAAGCCAGGATCAAAGCCAGGATCAAAGCCAGGATCAAAGCCAGGATCAAAGCCAGCATCAAAGCCAGGATCAAAGCCAGGATCAAAGCCAGGATCAAAGCCAGAATTCAAGTCAGGATCAAAGCCAGGATCAAAGACAGAATTCAAGTCAGGATCAAAGACAGAATTCAAGTCAGAATCAAAGCCAGGATCAAAGACAGAATTCAAGTCAGGATCAAAGCCAGGATCAAAGCCAGAATTCAAGTCAGGATCAAAGCCAGGATCAAAGACAGAATTCAAGTCAGGATCAAAGCCACAATCAAGTACAGGATCAAAATCAAAATCAAAGGATGAAAATAAAAATTTCAAAAAAAGCAAACTAAGTAGAAAGTAGAAAGTTGGAAGTAAGAACAGAAGTCACAAATTTTTGATGTAGATTCCAACTGTCCAACTATCCAACATTTAAAATCTTTTCAATAAAAAAAAATGTATATTTTTTTCCCCACAAGACATAATAAATTCATAAAGTAGTGTAGAGGATTTGATTTAAAAATTTTTATAAAAGGCAAGTATTGAAAATCAAGGTAGAGGGGATGATTAAGTTGAAAAGCTTGAAATACCACGAACCAGAGATTGAAAATATCCTTGGAGTTCCAACAACTAACGCCACGGCTTTAGAAAAGTGGCCAAAGGTTATACGAGCAGTAAGGTAACTGATATAAAAAAAATCTACGTCTAATAATTAGACGATAGATAAAAACCTCTTCACTCTTTATAGCAGGGAGCAATCCCTGCTTTTTTTTTGTGTGCCAGGCATGGCAATTGACTAGGTGGTGAAAGTCCACTGTGGGGGTCTGTAGTTACCAACCACTAG
>MCHG01000199.1_pt1 | contig 29501 bp, 23 predicted proteins | sample 787351 | NCBI WGS metagenome assembly MCHG01 (sample SAMN05430296, study PRJNA330682) | permafrost metagenome | biome: Cold desert; feature: permafrost; material: soil; isolation source: enrichment culture inoculated with soil incubated with H2/CO2 at 20 degrees... ... | reverse complement strand
ACATTGTGAAAGAGAAAATCAAAATTTAACACCCAATTACGGTAAAAATGAAATAAGTAGATGAAATCTTGCTGAGAATTTAAGTCAGTTGGTGAAGTACTGGAAGTTAGCTAGAGCAAATCTGCTTCAGTGCATGAAAACGCAAAAATTCATTACACTGGAAACTTAATTATGAAAACATCAACCACTTAATTATGTGCGACCAAAGCTTTACAAGTGGTAAGTTTTTTCTTTTTTAAAATTGGGATATATTGTTAACTGGAAACTAAAAATACTATGGTATACCTATTGGTGTGTGATTTCGAAGATCCCGAGATAATTCCCGAAATTTTTCGGAAAGAGTCGGGCGTCAGAGAAAAGATATATGTAATATGATAGTAAAACGGAGTTCTGTAAAATAGGAGTAAATAATATAAAAAACGTTTTATATTACTTTCCTATCTTGCATAACAATTATATCGTAAATAAAAAAAGACTGAGGGATTGTATTATTCGAAAATATTCGCTTTCTGGATACCACTTTGAGAGATGGTGAACAAACACCTGGAGTAGCCCTGACAAGAGAGAAGAAGCTCTTAATTGCTCGAGCCCTTGATGATATGGGAGTCTCGATAATCGAGGCAGGTTCCGCGATCACTTCCGAAGGTGAGAGAGAATCTATCAAGGCTGTCGCAAACGAAGGGTTTAATGCCGAAATCTGCAGCTACTGCAGGATTGTAAAGATGGACGTTGACCATGCTCTGGAATGCGACGTTGACTCCATCCACCTTGTAGCCCCGGTTTCGGATCTGCATATCAGGACGAAGATCAAAAAGGATCGGGAAGTAGTAAAGCAAATAGTAGTCGAAGTAACTGAGTATGCCAAAGATCATGGCCTTATTGTAGAACTGAGTGGGGAAGATGCCTCTCGAGCAGACCTTGAATTCTTAAAAGCTCTGTATGCCGATGGGATAGATGCAGGCGCTGACAGGTTATGTTTCTGCGATACTGTGGGTCTTCTGGTGCCTGAAAGAACTACCGAGATTTTCCGAGATCTTTCTACCTCACTTAAGGCACCTCTAAGCATTCACTGCCACAATGATTTTGGTTTAGCAACTGCAAACACCGTTGCTGCCCTTGCGGCAGGGGCAAAGCAGGCCCATGTAACTATAAACGGATTAGGGGAAAGAGCCGGAAATGCGTCTCTGGAAGAGGTGGTCATGAGCCTGGAATGGCTCTACAAATATGATACAGGCATCAAACACGAGATGATTTACCGGACTTCCAGGCTTGTAAGCCGGCTTTCAGGCGTCCCGGTGTCTCCCAATAAGGCTCTTGTGGGGGGAAATGCGTTTACCCATGAGGCAGGCATTCACGTCCATGGCCTTCTCGCCGACAAGGCAACCTACGAGCCTATGAGTCCCGCATACATCGGAAGACAACGCCAGATCGTACTCGGAAAGCATGCCGGAAGGAGCTCGATTACCCTTGCTTTGAAGGAAGTAGGGCTTGCGGCTGATGACGCCCAGACAGAAGAGATTTTCAACAGGGTTAAGCAGATGGGTGACCAGGGAAAACACGTTACCGATGCTGATCTGCAGACTATAGCGGAAACCGTGCTTGATATCTATAAAGAACCTATAGTAAAATTAGAAGAGTTCACCATAGTATCCGGAAACCGGGTGACTCCAACTGCTTCCATAAAGCTCAATGTAAAAGACAAAGTAATCGTGCAGGCCGGAATAGGTAACGGGCCTGTAGATGCTGTAATCAACGCTATTCGAATGGCTGTTAGTTCCTGTGCGGAAGGCATCATTCTTGAAGAATATCACGTAGACTCTATAACTGGCGGAACCGATGCCCTTGTAGAAGTAAGGGTAAAACTTTCCAAAAATGGAAAGGTAATCACTGCAAGCGGAGCCAGAACGGACATCATCATGGCCTCTGTAGAAGCTGTTATGAACGGCATGAACCGCCTCATCCGGGTCGAGTGAACTCCAGAAAGAATGAAACTTCAAAAGTTTCTCATGGGGATTTTTCCATCCCCCTTTTTTTTCTGCAGTAGAAATTTTTGAAACAATTATACTCGGGCATTCCTGGAATCCGGAGAAAGCCTCATCAATATATAACATGATTGATTATGATGTATTTGCAAAACTTGTAAGAAAAGATCGAGAATGTGAGAGATAAAAAAGTATTTCTGGTAAATACACACTTACTGGAAGCATACTCATCTCGTGAGTATCCAGTTAAATCAACATTTAAAGAGATAAAAGGAGTTAAATAATGACAACCGGGTCAACAGAAAAAGTTAATGGCGCAAGGGCACTTATAAAGTGCCTGGAAGAAGAAGGAGTTGACACCCTCTTTGGATATCCGGGAGGCCAGATCATTCCCTTCTACAACGAACTTTATGATTCAAATCTGCGCCACATACTTGTACGCCACGAGCAGGCGGCAGCTCATGCTGCTGACGGGTACGCCCGTGCTACTGGAAAGACCGGGGTCTGCGTTTCCACCTCAGGTCCCGGAGCAACTAACCTTGTAACAGGCATAGCTACCGCATATATGGATTCAGTACCAATTGTAGCCTTAACAGGCCAGGTTCCGAGTTTCATGATCGGTAATGATGCTTTCCAGGAAGCAGATATTACGGGAATTACGCAGCCCATTACCAAGCACAATTATCTCGTACAGGATGCAAAAGAACTCCCGAGAATCGTAAAGGAAGCTTTCCACATCGCTTCTACCGGAAGGCCTGGCCCGGTATTAATTGACCTTCCAAAAGACATTCAGAACGCTGAGATTGACTTTTATTATCCTGACAAAGTTGAACTCAGGGGGTACAAGCCCACCTACAAAGGCAATAACCAGCAGGTCAAGCGAGCTGCTGAAGAAATTGCAAATTCTTCCATGCCTATAATTTACGCAGGCGGTGGGGTGATCAGTTCCAATGCCAGTTGCGAACTTATAGAGTTGGCCGAGACGATTAATGCTCCCGTCACGACTACCCTTATGGGAATAGGCTCAATTCCAACAGAGCATCCTCTCTATGTCGGGATGCTCGGAATGCATGGGACCAAATACGCAAACTACGCAATTCAGGAATCCGACCTTATCATTGCTGTGGGTGCAAGGTTTGATGACCGTGTAACCGGCAAACTCGAATCCTTTGCTCCCAATGCCAGAGTTATCCATATTGATGTCGACCCTGCGGAGATCTCCAAAAACGTAAAGGTTCACATTCCAATTGTCGGGGATGCAAGGCAGATACTCAAGTCCCTGAATAAATATATCCAGCGCTGCAATTCAGGAGCATGGATTGAGAAGATAAACCAATGGAAAAAGGAGTATCCTCTCGCCTACAGGCAGTCGTCACCAGATGTCATAATGCCTCAGTTTGTTATCGAGCAGATATCCGAAGCCTGCAAGGACGCTATCATAGCTACGGAAGTTGGGCAGCACCAGATGTGGGCAGCTCAGTTCTACAAATATAAGAAGCCACGCACTTTCCTTACATCAGGCGGGCTTGGTACAATGGGCTATGGATTCCCTGCAGCCATAGGGGCAAAGGTCGGCATGCCTGATAAAACTGTGATCAACATTGCAGGAGACGGCTCTTTCCAGATGAACTCTCAGGAACTTGCAACTGTGGTTCAGAATGATATTCCTGTTGTTTCCGTCATCCTGAATAACGGTTATCTCGGCATGGTCAGGCAGTGGCAGGAGCTTTTCTATGACAGAAGATATTCCCACACTTTCATCAAAGGCAGTGTCGATTTCGTGAAGCTGGCCGAGGCTTACGGAGCCCTTGGGCTCCGCGCAGAAAGACCATCCGAAGTCAGGCCTGCAATAGAGGAAGCTGTCAGGTCAGGCAGGCCTGCAGTTGTCGAGGTGATCGTTGAATGCGAAGCAAATGTCTATCCTATGGTGCCTGCAGGAGCTGCAATCAATGAGATACTTGACCCGGAGGAACACCGATGAAACACACGCTTGCAGTCCTTGTAGAAAATAAGTCCGGCGTTCTCTTCAGGGTGGCTTCGCTCTTCTCCAGGCGCGGATACAATATCGACAGCCTGGCTGTTGGAGTTACGGAAGATCCCGAAATTTCCAGAATGACCATTGTGGTTCATGGGGACGACCACGTGCTTGAGCAGGTCACAAAACAGCTGAATAAGCTTGTGGACGTTATCAAGGTCTCGGATATAGGAGGGGAAGAAGCGGTAGAAAGGGAACTTGCCCTAATCAAAGTCTCAGCCGATGTGGATACAAGAGCCGAAATCATACAGATTGCAAATATCTTCAGGGCAAGAATAGTTGACGTGGCTCCCAAGTCAATGACTGTTGAAGTAACCGGAGATGAAGGAAAGGTTCAGGCAATCGAAAAACTCCTCCGGCAGTTTGGGATCAAGGAAATGGTCAGAACAGGCAAGATCGCCCTGGTTAGAGGCTCAAAGAAGGTTTAAATATTAAGGGCAGGTAAAGAGAGGTAGCTGCTTAATTATTTTTCACAGATTGAGGCAGTCGGAAGTCCTTTCAAATCCTGAAAGTCTTCTAAAGGTAGGCCTGGTTTACAGGCCTCTCCTGAGACCTCAAAATGCTGCCCTATCCGCAAGAAAGTAACTTTTTCAAACATTAGTTCAAATCAACTTAATTCTCAGAAAATGGATCCATTTATTTTATAGTAGAATACTTCCCGAAATAATATCGGTAATTCTGCTACAAAAACTAAAAAACTTAAACTGAATAAATAATAAGGAGAATCAAGCATGGCAACGATAATTTACGATAATGAGACCACTTTTGATGCACTTAAAGACAAAACCATCGCAGTGATGGGCTATGGAAGCCAGGGCCACGCTCACGCCCGAAACCTTCACGAGTCCGGGCTCAATGTTGTTGTCGGACTCAGGAAAGGCAGTTCCAGCTGGGCAAAGGCCGAAGGTGACGGTCTGAAGGTAATGACTGTGACTGAGGCTGCAAAAGCTGCAGACATTATAATGATCCTGCTTCCGGATGAAAAGCAGGCCTCGGTATACTACGCCGAAATCGAGCCCAACCTGAAAGCAGGCGATGCCCTGGTTTTTGCCCACGGCTTCAACATTCACTACAACCAGATAGTGCCCCCGAAAGATGTAGACGTTTTCATGGTCGCCCCCAAAGGTCCTGGCCATATCGTAAGAAGAACCTACACCGAAGGAATAGGAGTGCCTGGCCTGATAGCGGTTTACCAGGACGCAACCGGAAAAGCCAGGGAACTTGCCCTTTCCTATGCCAAAGGTATTGGCGCAGCCAGGGCAGGCGTTTACGAGACCACCTTCCGTGAGGAAACCGAAACCGATCTTTTCGGGGAGCAGGTAGACCTATGCGGAGGGCTGTCGGCTCTTATCAAAACAGCTTTTGAAGTGCTTGTTGAAGCAGGGTACCAGCCTGAGATGGCCTATTTTGAAACCTGCCATGAAGTCAAGCTCATTGTGGACCTTATCTACGAAGGTGGGCTTGAGAGAATGTGGCACTCCGTTTCCAACACAGCAGAATACGGAGGCATGACAGTCGGGCCTAAGATCATCAACGAGTACTCCCGCGAAGCCATGTACGAAGCCCTGGAAAGGATTCAGAATGGCGAATTTGCCAAAGAATTCGTTCTTGAAGGTATGGTCAACCACCCTGTGCTCAAAGCTATGGAACGCCAGGAAAAGGAACACCAGCTTGAAATCGTCGGAAAGCAAATCCGCGCAAACATCCCCTGGCTCAATAAAAAGATTGATGATGATTGATTTCTCTGTGATTGACAACCTGTGAACAGAAAGTTCATAAACCAAAAATAGAAATCAATCCAGAGGGAAAATAATGCCAGTAACGGGAGAAAGCAAAGTCATTGACACCATCCTTAATAGGCGGAGCGTCAGGGAGTTTACGGACAAACCTGTAAGCAAGGAAGATATTAACACAATCCTGAATGCAGGGCACTGGGCACCTTCCGGGTTGAACAACCAGCCCTGGCGTTTCATTGTTATCCGGAACCCGGAGACTATTCAGAAACTCTCGGAGTGCACTCATTATTCAGGTATCGTAGCAGGGGCTCCCCTGCTTATTGCCACTTTTCTGGACAATGAAACTTCCTACAATAGGACAAAAGATATCGAGGCAATTGGGGCTGCAATCCAGAATATGCTGCTTGCCTGTTGCGAACTTGGCCTTGGAGGGGTCTGGCTTGGAGAAATCCTGAATCAAAAAGAAAAGGTCAATTCTATTCTAGAATGCCCTTCAAAGCTCGAGCTGATGTCAGCTCTCGCAATAGGGGAACCTATTCCAAAGGAGAGGACTTCTACACGCAAGACTCTTTCCGAAATCGTATTTGATGAAAGGTACGGGCAAAAATGGGAAGAATAAGGCTGCTTCTTCTTATTTTTCCTTTTTCAATCTTCTCTATTTAAGCTTCGATCCTGGTGTTTTCTGGTTATTTTTGCTTTTTCCCTTTCTTTTTCTCTTTTTTGTCTCTTGTGTCTCTTTTCCCCTTTGCTCAAACTTCTGATCCCATAGACAGGAAATGATGCATAGGAAGAAAAGAGTTCATGGAAGGAGACGCGATAAGTCTGGACGGGATAAGCAGGGAGGCCTATGAGGAGAAGTTGAGGCCACTTTCGAAAAGCCTGTAGAACTGCTTAAAGTGGTGGATGTATAGAAACGAGAAACAACTGCTTGAGGACAAATTTTGTTTCTCCTGAGGATTAAATTTATAATCTATTTAGCACTATATCCAGCCAGTTAACTCATTAAGCTTATCTGCTAGTTAACTGATCCTAACTTTTTCACATGAAGGTCTGTGGTGTAGTGGATATCACTGGAGCCTCCGGAGCTCCGAATCTGGGTTCGATTCCCAGCAGACCTGTTGCTCAAAACGGCTCGAAGGTTTACATAATGGCTCATGGATTAAATCATCGATTCCTGCGTGTTGGGAGAAGAAGGCTATCTCTAGTCCATTTAATCTTTATAGCAATAATACTGTACTTCTTGCTGCGGGTTCTGCTGCCACTCTTGTGGACTCTTTTTTTAGTTGTTGCTTTGATTGTGCTACTAAAAGTAGTGCTGGAAAAAATTTGATAAATTTTTATCTTTTGATGTGTCCAGGATATTCGTACAATTTCCGTGATTTTCCGTGATTTCGACAACATTGTCGAAAAAACAACAAATCGTTCGATGAAGTCCTATATTTTTGATTGACCGACATTGTTAAGTTTCTGAATCATTTATATTATTAAAGATTTGAATACAACAGATTGTTGAAAAGTGTGTAACATGCCGATCATAAGGAAACGAAGACGAGGCACCGCAATTGTTGAAACTCCCAGAGGTATACTGGTAGTTGCCGGTAGAAACGAATTGTATATTCTACCGGGTGGTGGGGCGAATAAAGGGGAATCGAGAACTAAAGCGGCTGTTCGAGAATTAAATGAGGAAACTGGATTAATCGCAACCGACGTCAGATTTCTTTTTCGTCATGTGGGGTATGTACACAAATCTTATTCAGGTGGATACTTCGAAGACCATCATACTGTATGTTTAATGCTCGCAAGTGGTATGGCACGACCAAGGCACGAAATAAGACACGTGGGTTACTATTCACTAAATTCAGAAATTAAGGTTTCTAAAACAACAAAAGAAATAATAGATAGATTTTACGAGTTTAAAAGAACGATGATATGAAAAAAATGAGGCTCGTCGTTGTTTTGTGTGAATATCCTCATAAAAGCCAACGATGTCTTTAATTGATAATCATCTTATCCATAGAGAATGACGAAGAACCAAAAAATTATATCCAGTTGCGATTGTCAATACAGAAACAGATTCAAGAGAGTAGAGCATTACAGAATCTCACAGCTGTTAAAAATTATAAATAGAAACCGGATTACTCTGGTTTCACTTTCCTGTTAAATACTCGTCAATTGCCTTTGCTGCTTTTTTACCTGCACCCATTGCGCTGATTACGGTTGCTGCACCTGTTACCACGTCGCCGCCGGCAAAGACTCCGCACTTGGAGGTTGCTCCGGTTTCTTCGTCTGCAACTACAGTTCCCTTTTTGTTCTGCTCAAGACCTTCTGAGCCTTTAAAGATAATGGGGTTCGGGGATGTACCTATGGCAATGACTACAACGTCGGCAGGGATTGTGAATTCCGAGCCTTCAACAGGCACAGGGCTTCTTCTGCCTGATTTGTCCGGTTCGCCAAGTTCCATTTTGATACATTCGACGGCTTTTACATTGAACTTCTCATCGCCAAGGATGAGAACAGGATTTGTAAGAAACCTGAATATAATGCCTTCTTCTTTAGCGTGCTCGATCTCTTCCCTGCGGGCCGGCATCTCGTCTTCTCCGCGGCGGTAGACTATGCTTACCTCGTCGGCACCCAGGCGGAGAGCAGAGCGGGCAGCATCCATTGCTACATTTCCACCCCCAACGACCACCACATGCTTTCCGAGCCTGACTCTGGTGTTATATGCAGGGTCATAGGCTTTCATGAGGTTTACGCGGGTCAGAAATTCATTTGCCGAATATACGCCGCTAAAGTTTTCGCCTGGAATCCCCATAAAGTTAGGGAGGCCTGCGCCGGTACCTAGGAAAACGGCGTCGAATTCATCACAAAGTTCATCTAAGGTCTTGATCCTGCCTATAATATAGTTGGGCTTGAACTCAACCCCTAGCTGCTTGATATATTCAATTTCCTGCTGCACGATTTTTTTTGGCAGCCTGAACTCCGGAATGCCGTAACTCAGGACTCCTCCGGATTTGTGAAGGGACTCAAAAATTGTAACCTTGTGCCCCAGTTTTGCTAGATCGGCTGCGGCAGTAAGGCCTGCAGGCCCTGAGCCGACAACAGCTACTCTTTTTCCTGTGGATTTCGTGACCTCAGGAACCTTTGCACCTTTCTGGCTATCATAATCGGCGCAGAAACGTTCGAGCCTTCCGATTGCCACAGGCTGTGCTTTCTTTCCGAGCACGCAGAGTGCTTCGCACTGGGTTTCCTGGGGACATACGCGGCCGCATATGGCAGGAAGGGTGTTTGTGTCTTTGATCTTCTCGATTGCTCCTTCAAAATCTTCCTCGCAGATCAGCTCGATAAAACCCGGAATATCCACATTCACAGGGCAGCCTTCGACACACTTAGGGTCTTTGCAGGCGAGGCAGCGGGAAGCTTCGGCAAGGGCGTCTTCTTTTGTGTATCCGAGAGTAACTTCATTAAAGTTCTTTCTTCGCTCGTCTGCAGGCTGTTCGGGCATAGGGGTTCTTTCTTTCTTTGCTTTTCCTGTTTTTTCTTCATTTTTTTCTTCATTTAATTGCATTTTTCATCCCCTCCTTTCAGTGCAGTCCGCACCTGCATTCCTCTTCATACTTTTCTACAGCTTTTGTCTCTTCACCGCGGTACATTGCAAGCCTGTTCATGAGCTCTACAAAATCAACCTTGCGAGCATCAAATTCAGGCCCGTCAACGCAGGTAAATTTCGTTTTTCCGCCTATTGTAACCCTGCAGCCACCACACATTCCTGTGCCGTCCACCATAATAGAGTTAAGGCTGACCAGGATTTCAACATCATACGGAGAAGCTACACCAGCTCCTACCTTCATCATGATTGGCGGTCCGATAATTACAACCCTTGCAACCTTTTCGCCGCTGTCAAGGATCTTTTTCATAATATCGGTTACAAACCCATGGTGCCCTTTTGATCCGTCGTCGGTTGCGATATACAGTTCAGAACTTGCTTTTCTCATTTCGTCTTCAAGGATGAGAAGATCCTTGTTCCTGGCTCCTATAATTGAAAGTACCCGGTTGCCTGCTTTTGTATAAGCTTTTGCCTGGGGGTAAATCGGGGCAACTCCTACTCCTCCTCCTACAAGGATAACAGTGCCTAGTTTTCTTACATCAGCAGGGGTTCCGAGAGGGCCAACAAAATCTTCAAGAGACTCGCCTGCGGAAAGCTTTGCAAGCTGTTTTGTGGTCTTGCCCATCTCCTGAAAAATTACTGTTACCGTACCTTTTTCTATTTCAAAATCGGCAATCGTGAGTGGAATCCTTTCCCCCAACTCATCAATTCTGAGGATTATGAACTGTCCGGCTTTTGCAGCCTTGGCCACGTCAGGAGCATCTACAACCATTTTGTGCACCGACTGGGCGATTTCTTCCTTTTCCAGTATTTTATACGCCATGGGATCACATTTTCCTGAGTAAAGAATATTTATTGAGCAAATGAATCGGTAAATTTAACTGCAACGGAGATTCACACGGGTTTCTTAATTCGCGCGCTTTTCCGCCTGGACGTTCTCCTTATACTGATTAATGGGATATATATTCTCCCAAATAATTTTAATTATTTTGTCCATCTGGAAGTATTTTTGCAAAGTCTAAATACTATCACTTTCAGATCTCTTTCTTAAAATGAGCCTAACTCTTTTTAATTTTTTTGCTTCCATTACAAAATTTAATAAATATAGAGGATATAATAAATTTAGGGGTAAATCCCAAAATCAGTTGATCAGAGAGCTGGATTAACACAAAGGGGGGATAACAGCAGTAGCAAACGATGGCCAGATTTGAACTTGAAAGCTTTAAATCTTTACCGGAAGGGGAAATTCGTCTTGAATGCTTATAGAGGACGAGATAATTTCTTTCTGGCAGCCGCATGAAAGAGAAAGCATGACGAGAAAGAAGTTTTACAAGATATATAAGGGAGTTGAGCAAATGCCGGAAGAACGAAGGGAAGGCGAAAAGGGAGAAATGTTAGAGAAAAGAGAAGGGGAAGAAGTAGCTGACGTTGAACCAGTCCACCCTACCGAAGCCCGGGGTGGCAAGAAGAGATCGCTCCTTGATACCTGCAAATAATCTTATTTACTTTTTATTTTTTTGGGTCGTATGAATTAAAACTCTGAGGATATGGAAGGGGTAATAGAAGGAGTAATGAAGGGGTTATTTACGGGAGAGAAAACTGATATCAAGTCTCTGGATCCTGTGGGAAATTAGGGTTCTGAAGCCAGGGGGCAGGATGTACATTTCGGATATGGTTCTCCTTGACGAGATTCCTGAAGACCTGAAAAATGATAAAGACCTTCTGGCGGGCTGCGTTGCTGGTGCGATATTAAAGGAAGAGTATCTTAGTCTTTTGAAAAAAGCCGGATTTTCAGTTGAAATTCTGGATGAAGATTCAGATATAAGCAAAAGGAACTATAGAGGACTGCCTGTAGAGAGTTTGAAACTGAAAGCCTGGATATGAGAAGGAGCTTTTTCTCAGCTTCTCATCTTCACTTTTCTTTTTAGATTATAATTTAAGGTTAGGTTCTGTTTCAGATACAGAACCTCCATCCATAGAACTCTGTAGTTTTTTATACTAGTTTGGCAATCTATCTCCCATGATTGATTTTGATACCTTGAAATATGAAAACGGTCTGATCCTTGCCGTTGTTCAGGACAGAATAAGCATGGAGGTGCTGATGTGTGCCTATATGAATCGGGAAGCCCTTGAGAAAACTGTAGAGACTGGAATTGCACATTTCTGGAGCAGGAGCAGACAACAGCTATGGAAAAAAGGAGAGACTTCGGGAAACGTGCAGAAAGTAAAAGAGATCAGGATTGACTGCGATATGGATTCTATTCTACTGCTTGTAGACCAGGTTGGAGGAGCCTGCCATATGGGATACAGGTCCTGTTTCTACCGAAATCTCGAGGGAAAAATTATAGGTGAGAAGGTTTTCGAGCCGGATGATGTCTATTGAATCTGAATATTTCTATCGAATCTGAATATTCCTTTCGAATTTGAAGATTTCTATTGAATGAAGATTTAATCAATTTTCACTCATTCACTTCCAGGTCATGTCCATGAGTTATTGATCAAATCTGAAAAAACGAGCACAATTGCCGCGTTTGAGGCAAATGCAGAGAGATTCTTTTGATCACTGTTTTCAGTAACTCGCGGACACGACCCAATATTGAAAGTAGCTAAAACGCTCGATGAACATTCTTCAAAAATAAAAGTCAATAGGATATTCAAGCATTTATTCTCAGATTCAAAATTTGATCTATTGAATTTGCAGTAATTCATTTTTTCCGAATAAATCACATTTAGGGGTTTAAAAAGGATTAGTTGTGGATTTTGAATCTTTATTCAAGATTAAAACTTTAAACAATCCTCTTTTGTAAAGAAATGTCTTTAACTCTTTATTATGTAAGTATCTTTATATAAAGCCAGTTACTTATGGAAGCGGCAGTCGGCGGCAGTCGGCAAAACAACTAGAACAAAATAGGACTGATGCATTGGACTGAAAAGATTGCATGAAGTTCCAAGCAGTCTAGATGACATCATTTGTTACAGACTTGTTCGTGCCTTGTTTTGAGTCTAATGTGCATAAGTTCTATGTAATAAAATAACTGCAATATCCAGGATTATTGTCAAAATTATTTTATGGCTCTTCGTCGTTCTCTATGGATAAGATGATTTTCAATTCAAGAACGCGTTGGTTTTTATGAGGATATCCACACAAAAAAACGAAGAGCCATATTTATTTTCGATCAAATATTAGTACTCTGAGGATGGGTCACATTGAAATTTTTGCTGTTCATATTTCTGCTCGTGTGTCTGACAGTAACCGCGTCAGCAGTTGATATTCCGGCAGGATACGTATCTGGTTACAGTTTGAATTCTGCGGGAACGACGTATGTATTAACGGAAAATGTATTGGCAAATACGACCGCGTTTAGTGTAGCAGCAAACGATATTGTTTTTGATGGAAATGGACACACGATAGATTGCGGATTAACTGGTGCTGGTGTGGGGATAACAAGCAACGCCCACAGTAACATCACTATAAAAAACGTAAGTGTCATACAGCACAATTCAAGCACGTCGTCACATGGGATCCTCACTCTAAACACAGCAAACACTCTAATCAGTAATTGTTCCGCATCAAGTATAGCAGGGTGCGGCATATATGTCACTGGATCCACTGCAACAGTCGATAGATGCAACACATCATCAGTTAGAGGTAAATCATTATACATATCTGCAAATAATTCACGTGTAACAAACTGTTCGGCTCTATCTAACTCGCATTACGCGATATGTCTTATAAATGCGAATAATAACACAGTGTCAAATTGTACAGGGCGCACTAACACGAGTCATGGTCTTTCTTTCACGACATCAAATAACAATAATGTGTCTAGTTGTGCTGGTTATTCAAACACGAGTCATGGCCTTTCTTTCACGACATCAAATAACAATACCGTTCGTGCCTCAATTGGGTATACAAATTCGAGTACAGGAGGCAACGGGATATGGCTGACTGACTCCTCAAACAATACTTTTGTCGACAGCACTGGTTTATCTTATTTGAAATATGGTATTAATCTGACTGGCAATACGACATACAACACTTTTGTTAATTGTGTTGGCGAGTCTTTTGGAAGCAACAGTCTTCGTCACGGAATATGGTTTTCATTTTCATCTGCTGCGTGTTCTGCAACCAACACTTTCACGAACTTTACAACCCGTTCCGCACTCGCGGCAACCAGCACAGATCTCGCCGCAGAGACATATCTCAATGTCGGAGACTCTATTACCGCCGGTGGTGCAGCTGGGCTCCCTTATGGTGCGTATATACATTACACGAATATTACGCTTGGTAATGGTTATGTATTTTATAATAGAGGGCTCGGTGGAGAAACCTCTGCATCAGGAAGAATACGGTTTTTAGATGAAATGGCAGTGTTTAATCCTAAATATGTGACCATTATGTACGGTGCCAATGATTTGACAGCTAAGCGTCCTCAACAATCTATTATCGATGACATTTTGTGGATGGCGTCACAGGCAAAGGCACAAGGAGCTACACCGATCATTTTGTTGACCCCCGCTAGAAAAGGCTTTGTGATGAATACGACCTACCTAGACCAGAATTTGTCTACACAAGCACTTGCAGCTGGGTACAATGTCTTTAATGTGTATGACATAATAGATACCGTCCCCAACAACTCGCAGTACGATGAATATGATGTCACCAATTATTTAGACAGCGTGCATCCGACTCAAGCAGCTAATAAATTGATAGGGGATGCATTCGCAAACTATATCACAGCGTTGAGTAGCCAAGGGCATGTACAGCCGTCCGTTAACGTTAGTTCTAACGTTAGCTCTGGTAACGTTCTTCTACGCGCAATTCACCGACTTATCGGAAAATACAGCAGAGAGATACTGGAACTTTGGAGTCGGGACTAATTCAACGGAGCAGAATCCTGCGCACACATATTCAGCCGCAGGAAATTAACAGTAACGCTTACTGTTAGTAATGCAAACGGGACGAATTCAAAAACGAGTATTATAATTATAAGAAATATAAAAAAGACCTCACAAAAACCGATAGCAAGCTTTAGCAGTAATTTACTGCAGGATATCTGCCGTTGAGTGTTGCTTTTACTGACAATACAACAGGAGTTCCGACTGAGTGGAATGGAATTAAAAATGCTATATAATCCCATTTGTCAGAAGTTTTTATCCTTCTAAAATTTTCCTTCTCGTTTTCCTTCCCGTTTTCCTTCCCGTTTGTTTCCTAAGGCTCTTTAATTTTTCAAATTTTTAAAACTTTGTTTTTCCCAGAAATATCATTTGCTTCCTTCATCCAACAAAATTATCAGAGGTTTTATTATTATACTTTCTAGCTATATATTCCCTTATATGGCTGAAGAGAAGAGGATTTGGAGGGTTGTTCCGGACACAAGTGTAATTATTGACGGGAGACTTTCGTCCCGCGTCAAAAGCGGTGAGTTCAGGGGAGCTGAAGTAATAATCCCCGAAGCTGTATTATCGGAACTTGAAGCCCAGGCAAATAAGGGCAGAGATATAGGTTTCAAAGGGCTTGAAGAGCTTTCGGAACTTCGCAAGCTGGCAGACAGGGGGGAAATTCAACTTCAATTCAGCGGGGTTCAACCCACTGTTGAAGAGATCAGGCTATCTAAAGAGGGCAGGGTCGATGCTCTTATCCGGAGTACGGCTATTGAGGTCGGCGGGCTGTTTTTGAGCGAAGATAGAGTACAGTCTCTTATAGCTGAAGCAAAAGGACTTGAAGTTGAGTACATGCACCCTAAAGTCCTGGATCCCTCAGAGTTTGGGCCTCTCAAAATAGAGCGTTTTTTCACTGAAGATACCATGTCCGTACACCTCAAAAATGCTGTGTCCCCCATGGCTAAGAAGGGTCCTATAGGAAATGTGCGCTATGTAAGAATTCGTGATGAGCCTGCTACTTCTTCGGAACTCTCCAGTATCTCGAAAGAGCTTATTGAAAGGGCAAGGCTGGACCCTGAGTCTTTCATTGAGATGTCCTCAAATGGGGCTACTGTTCTTCAAATTCGGAACATGAGAATTGCAATTGCTCATCCGCCTTTTTCTGACGATATGGAAATTACGACTGTCAGGCCAACTGTAGTTGTGGATCTTGAGCATTACCGCCTCAGTGATAAATTGAAAGAACGTATTGTAAGCCAGCGTGGTATTCTTATTGCCGGACCGCCTGGAGCTGGAAAATCCACTTTTGCTGCAGGGGTTGCCCGTTACCTGAATGATCAGGGGCAGGTGGTCAAAACTATGGAATCCCCGAGAGACCTGCAGGTGCCTCCTGAAATCACCCAGTATTCACCCCTGAATGGCAGGATGGAGGATACTGCAGATCTTTTGCTTCTGGTCAGGCCGGATTATACTATATACGATGAGGTCCGGAAGACCGGGGATTTCCTTATTTTTGCAGATATGCGCCTCGCGGGAGTAGGCATGATTGGGGTAGTGCATGCGACAAGGGCAGTGGATGCCATTCAACGCCTGATCGGAAGGGTTGAATTGGGTGTGATCCCCCAGGTAGTGGATACTGTCATTTTTATTGATAAAGGAGAAGTTGCAAAGGTTCTGGTGCTTGCATTTACGGTTAAGGTTCCCTATGGAATGATCGAGCAGGATCTTGCAAGGCCTGTAATTACTATTGCAGATTTCGAAACTGGCAAAGTCGAATATGAGATTTACACCTATGGAGAACAGGTTGTGGTTATGCCAATCGGGCCTTCTCGGGAAAGCAGAAAGCCTGCGTGGAGGCTTGCAGAAGAGGAAATAAAAAACGTTGTTGGTAAGTATGCATCTGGCCCTGTTGAAGTGGAAGTAACCTCAGACGACAGTGCAATCGTGAAGGTCCGGGGTGAAGAAATGCGGAAAGTCATTGGCAAGGGTGGAAGCGTTATTGACCGGATCGAAAAAACTCTGGGACTTCATATTGATGTCAGGGAGATGGAAGCAGAAGCTCCAAAGGGCGAAAGAGGCAGACGACATGCAGCTGAAAGTAGAGCCCCCCAGCCGAAAGCCAGGCTCTCTGGCGTTGAGGAGGAAGTTACTACCTCTTCCGTTCACCCACTTACCGAAATAAATAAGAAACACCTTATCTTAGGGGCTCCGGAGCTTGCAGGAAAAGATGTGGAGATATTCATTGAAGACGAATATCTCTTCAGTGCAACTGTAAGTCGACACGGAGAAGTGAAGCTCAGAGTAAATTCTGACCTTGCGACCGATATTATGGAGGCTCAGGGAAGTGGAAAATTAATAGAGATTCGACTGATCTAATCTTCCGAATTTCTATTCTAAACCTATTTCTTCTTTCCATCTTTTCCTATTTTTTTGCTAAAACGCTTTTTTAATTTTTTACGATTTTTTGATAAATCTTTCATTTTTTTATATTGAACTCAAGAATTAGTTACATTTTTGAACACAATTATTAAAACAGAACCAGAGTTATAAAGTGTAAATATTTACTGCTCTGACTATATTTTGCCTTTTTACTTCTTTTTTACTATTTCTTTTTTATATTATTACTTTTAATATTATTTCCGATTTTCAAAAGTATTTTATACTGCTGAGAATTAATCTTTGCTAAATAATTTTAGGAGTTTTGACCCAATTGAATAAGCTAAACCATTCAGAGCCAGAAATCAGGGAGGACTTACAGGGGAGGATTGAAGTATTTGACCAAAGTATAAGGAGTTTCGAAAAAAGGCTCAGGGCAGTTGAGCGACGCCTTTCTCTTGAAACTCCTCCTTCATTGCAGGCTGGAAGAGTTTTTTCCGGAAATTTCCCCGATTCTTTTCCAGAAGAAAACGCAGGAAGCGTTGCTGCAGGTTCATCTGTTTTTCCGCAGGGACCATCTGTTTCTCCTGAATCTTCGATTCCTGGAAATTCATTTATTTCGGACTCAGTTTTACCACTTTCGGAAGGGAATATTTCGAGTTTTGCGCTCAATGCGGTTATTCCTTCTGGAGAGACCTCGAATGTTTCCATGATTTCTCTGGATAATTCTTCCGACGTTTCAGTAACTGGTTACAAAATCAGGGACATTAATTATCTATTTTCTAGCCTTTCCGAAAACATCCGTTCTCTTCAGGCTTCAGTATCGGAACTATCTAATTTTGCCCATACTGATTTGAAATCCGAAATTGAGAAATTGGACATGGAAATGCAGAGTCTCAAAGATCAAGAAAGCACAACAAATGAATATGTAAAAAAACTTGAGTCTCGTATCGAAATCATAGAGAACCAGAATCGTTTTACCTTGGGTTCAATCAGGATTCCGTTGGAGATCTCAGGAATCGTGGGGTCTTCAGTCCTTTTCCTTACCGGATTCCTTGTCTGGTCCGGTAGATGGGATGTCATAAGGTCTCCTTATTTCTCAACAGGGCTTGCGGTGTTGATGGCAGGAGCCGTTTTTATTAAATTTTATATGGTCAACTGCAAAAAGAAATCGATAGCAGATTAAGAGTAAGGTAGAAAAAGAAAACGAGGGCAATTAATGATATAGCTTCTTACCGCACAATTAGCTTGTTGATATTTAGTCTTTAATATTTTTTTGTTCAACTGTATCTGCTTTCAAAGTTAGATATCCAGGAGAATATAAAAAAATAAGAAGTTGAATACGAGTATTTTAGCGTCCAGGAAAAAATCAAATGTTATTGATGTACTACCTTCCTTTTCTCCATTCTTTTTACTTCCTTACCGAAGTTCTTTTTACGGAATTATTTAAAATAATATAAAGGTTAATATGTCACCTCAGTTTAACATCTCTTTTAGTCTTCTAGACTTCTTTTCAGGCTGTGCTTTTGGTTTCCAGGCTCTGGAGACAAAAAGGAAGTTTGGACCAGTAGTAATAAATTAAAACGACAAGCTTACAATTAGAAGGAGAACTCAAGATCAATAAATGGAAGGAGTTTACTCAATGCAGTTGAAGCTGGAACATCTTGATATAAAAATAGGGCAGCATAAAGTGTTGTTAAATATTGTCGATGCAAAGGAACTAGGAGTTAATCCGGGAGATCGAGTCCGCATCCGTGGACATGAAAGTCTTTCTGCTATCGTTGACACGACTGATGATATGGTTCCCCCAGGCACTCTGGGAGCCTTTTCCGAAATTTACAAGCACTTCAAGGACTGGGATAAGCCGGTCGAAGTTGTTCCAGCATTCCGCTCAAAATCTTCAACTGTGATTAAGAAGATCATGGATAAAAAACCCGTTACGCAGGAAGAAATTAAAATGCTCGTAAGCGATATCGTGGAGGAAAACCTCAGTGATGTCGAACTGTCTGCTTTTATAACTTCTACTTATATCCATGGGATGACTGATGATGAAGTCGAATGGCTGACAAGAGCTATGATCGATAGTGGGGACAAGATCGAATTTGATACTCATCCTATCATGGACAAGCATTCCATAGGAGGAGTGCCCGGTAACAAGATTTCCCTCCTGGTTGTCCCTATTGTTGCTGCAAACGGGCTTCTGATTCCAAAGACAAGTTCCAGGGCAATCACAGGTGCAGGTGGGACTGCAGATCTCATGGAGGTGCTCTGTCCTGTAGAGTTTAGCTCTAAGGAAGTCAAGGAGATAACCGAGAAAGTGGGAGGTGCTCTAGTATGGGGAGGAGCCACCAATATAGCGCCTGCAGACGACAAGCTGATCAGAGTCGAATACCCCCTATCAATTGATCCTTATTACCAGATGCTGGCATCAATTATGGCAAAAAAAGGAGCCATAGGGGCTGATAACGTGGTAATTGATATTCCTGTCGGAGCTGGCACAAAGGTTCCTACCATTCAGGCTGGACAGAAGCTGGCAAGAGACCTGATAAATCTGGGGCACAGGCTTGGCATGAATGTGGAGTGTGCCATTACCTACGGTTCATCTCCCATAGGGAGAAAGGTTGGGCCTGCACTGGAAGTTAAGGAAGCCCTGAAAGTGCTGGAAAGTATGGAAGGCCCAAACAGCCTTATCGAAAAGAGCGCTGCCCTTGCGGGGATTCTGCTCGAAATGGGAGGCGCAGCTCCGAAAGACCATGGAAAGGAACTCGCACTTGAAACACTCAGGAACGGAAAAGCCCTCGAAAAGATGAAACAGATCATTGAAGCTCAGGGAGGAGATCCGAATATTACATCTGCTGATATTCAAGTAGGACAATACACCGCCGACATCTTTGCTTCTACAGATGGGTATGTTATCGAGTTTGACAATAAATGGATAATTGAAATTGCAAGGCTTGCAGGTGCTCCTAACGACAAGGGAGCCGGAGTTGCGATCCATAAGAAAATGGGTGAGTTAGTTAAAAAAGGAGATTCGATCCTTACTATTTATGCTGAAAAAGAGTTTAAGCTCGATGTAGCGTTGACTACAGCCCAGAGAACGAATCCGATAATAGTCGAAGGTATGCTTTTGATGAGAATTCCGGGAACTTATGGTTTCCAGTGATCTTCTCCTTTTTCTTCCTTTTTTCAGTGAAATCCTTTAATACCTTGTCCGGGCTTTAGCAAGAGCATGAAGAGGATCGTTTTGTTGCGCCTAGGGCACCGCCCCGAAAGAGATAAAAGGATAACCACTCACGTGGGCTTGACAGCCCGGCTGCTCGGCGCAGAAGGTATGCTCCTCGCCGCGGATGACCCAGGGATAGTACGGACTCTTGAAGACGTTGTCAGGCGCTGGGGAGGAGACTTCTATATTAAAAATAACGTCAATTTCAAGCAGGAAATCAAGGATTGGAAAGCTTCGGGCGGAAAGGTCTGCCACCTCTCAATGTATGGGGTCAATTTACCCAACGTTACTGACGAACTTAAAAAATGTGACATGCTAATGATTGTTGTAGGCGCAGAGAAAGTTCCTCCCGAGATTTACCAGCTTGCTGACTGGAATATTGCAGTTGGAAGTCAGCCCCATTCCGAAGTTGCGGCGGTTGCAATTACTATGGACAGGATTGCCGACGGAGAACCGCTTGAGAAGGAATTTCTTGATGCTGAATTGACAATTATTCCAACTGACAGGGGCAAACAGGTTATCGAAAATATAAGGGATTAAGCTAATTCTCTCTATACAATTTGTTAATAGGATTTGTAAGAAAAATGTTAAATGTAAGTTTTACGTTGAATAAATCTTCTACAAACAGGCCACTCCTCCTGTTATATTATCTCCGGATTTTTACGTTTATTGTTCCTTCGAAGTGAATAAAGAGTATGAGCGAATAACGGTTTCCTGAAGATTGATGTGAGATACGGTAAAGGATGCAGGGGTATAGGTGTTTTTTAGGTCAGATTTTTCACTTTTCTGTGGATCCCACACGGTTCTCTTCATCCTTTTTCATGTATCATTAATTGAGTATTTGCATTTTCAGACTTTTTATTTACAAAGTAAAACATAAATAGAGAAGTAATTGGATTAATAGTGGGATGTAAGGATTCATGATAGATGGTGGGAATGCATGACGCTTATAGATTCAATGGAAAGAGACACAAAGAAAAGAATTACTGCATAGGGATGTTTAAGTAAGTTTTATGAGCTGCTTATGTAGATACCCAATAGCTATTTTTCTTTTACATAAGCAGGAATTCTTCCGAAATATTTTAGGATCGCGTAGAATCACTGGATGGATATAAATCTTATCTTAAAATTTCAATCGGCTCGATAACTTTTAATAAATACTCAAAGAGATTATGCCACTCAAGACGAGAAGTTAAAGAAAATTCCAGCTCTTCTTCCTATTGCATGAAATCATCAAAATTAGCATTGATTTCACTTGTAGTCGACCGTCGTCAATCAAATTCAAGGAAAAAACTGAAAAGTCTCAAATGCAGGTGTCGTCAAAGATACCGCTTTTAAGAATCTGAAGGGTAGAATCAGAAGGCATCTTTTTAAGGTATTTTTAGATTAGAAGGCAATTTTAGTTCGATGATTATATTTTAAAACAGTTACTACTAAGTAACAAATGTTAGGAGCTATTTTACTAATGGAGTTATATATTGGATATCTATTACATTTAGTTAAGAATTGTCTAATTAATAAGAAAGATAGACTAAATTAATACAGATATTAAAGCTAATATGAATTTTATATAGTAAAATCAGAAATATTTGGACTTTATAAACGTACATTTTCTTTGGAAGATAAGCGCTAGTGGGGGAAAGTAAAAATGAATACTAAAAACAAAATTCTATTAACAGCAATAATTATCATTTTCTTAATTTCCTATTATCCACGGAGTTAGCAGCTACCCAATTTGTAAAAATCAGTTGCTTCCTTTTCTGTAAATGTCAGTTCAGGAATAGCATCGCTTGCTGCTCTATTTTGCTGACAAAAGTGCAAAAACACCGATTCCCTGGCTTTGGAAAAAATGTGAAAATGCCATCGAGAGCAACACTGCAATCAGGCTTCAATATACAAAATTTATACAAAGTAAATTCTGAATCAGTTGGTAAATTCAGGTAAATTCAGTTAAATTCAGGTAAATTCAGGTAAATTCAGGTAAATTCAGGTAAATTCAGGTAAATTCAGGTAAATTCAGGTAAATTCTAAATAAATTGGGTCAACTCAGCTTAAATATTTTTTTCGACTTGTGAATATTGACGGGGGGCAGATAAAATAAAAAATCGAAATCGAAAGCTGACACTCTATCTTCTTATGTGCTTGTCTATACTTGTAAACATTCCTGTTGTTTTATGTGCAATGCCCACATCAGTAATTTATGTCGCTGGAGATGGTAGTGGTGATTTTAATTGTAATACGACAAATGCTCAGATACAGATCAATCAGGCTCTTCAGTGTGTAGCAGACAATCCAAAATATACAACTGTTTATCTCAAAGGCCCATTTACATACATAATCACTAATACTATCCTGATTGGCAACAACACAATTTTGGCTGGAGATTCCAGTGCAACAATCAAACTTGCAAGTAATGCCAAATGGACAAGCTGGAAGCCAATGATTAAGGAAAGGAGCTCTGATAGCCATGATATTACCATCAAGGGCTTCACAATTAACGGTAACCGAGAGGGAAACAATAACGTGATTAGTGGAAAAGGCTACTACAATCTTATCCATTTTAGCAATTGTCAGAATATCATTGTATATGACATGTATCTGACCAACAACCACGGAGATGGCTTAAAGACTGACAACTGCTCTAACATAAAATTCTATAGTAATGAGGCATGCTCATTAGGACATGATGTTCTATATGCCAGTACCTGCTCAAAAGTGGAAGCTTACAATAATAAGATAACATGCAGGACAAACAGCGGACTAAGAATATATAATACAAATCATGTGGATTTTCACAGCAATATTATTACATCGGAAGGTTCCGGAGGTGCAGGAATTGAAATCCAGAAGTACAAAATATCTTCAATGGATGATATTGAGGTGTATAATAACGTAATATATGAGACTGCACTTCCAGGAATCTGGATGTTCGGATCGGCTTCCTATCCCACATCACCCGCAAATGTCCATATTCATCATAACCAGATCTATGATACAGGAACTAAGTCCAATACCAAAGTAATAGGCGGAATCCTATCTGGTGGATTCAATGCTCTCATTGAAAACAACGTGATCGATGGTGCATATGGGGCAGGTATTGTGCAGAATAATGTATATTCTCCGGCTCCGGCTGGCTCAGGGTATGTGATTACAGTAAGAAATAACATTATAACAAACACTCGAAAATCATCAGCCGGAGGAAATGGATGTGGAATATCTAACCTGCTTACAAAAACACACTCTTTTATCCTGCAGAATAACTGTTTTTATAACAACGCGGGTGGCAACTATATAGGTGTTCAGGCATCACCTTCGGATATAGCAGCAGATCCTCAATACGCAGACCGGGCCAAACACGACTATCGCCTGAAATCAAAAGCAGGTCGCTGGGATAGGAGCTATTGGGTGAATGACAATATAAGTTCCCCATGCATCGATGCCGGAGATCCTTCATTGGATTATTCTAACGAACCGGAACCCAACGGAAACAGGATAAATATAGGGCCGGATGGAAATACGAGGTATGCCTCAAAAACAGAATTGTATGTGTCAACACCGATACTTCCAACTGCAAACTTTAACACCAATGTTACTAGCGGCTATACTCCTCTTTCGATCCAGTTTATCGACTCTTCCCAAAATACAAATGTGTGGAAATGGAATTTTGGAGACAGTACAAATTCAACTCAGAAGAATCCAATGCATACATATTCAGCCGCAGGAAATTATACAGTAATGCTTACTGTAAGCAATGCAAATGGTACAGATTCAAAAACGGCTACGATAAATGTAAAGACAGTTCTGCAGAAACCGGTTGCTTCATTCTCTGCATCTCCAATCACTGGAAATTCACCAATGAAAGTAACATTTAGTGACAAAAGCACTGGCACACCCACTAACTGGAAATGGAGTTTCGGAGATGATACAACTTCGACAGATAAGAACCCTACACATACATACAGCGGAGCAGGAAAGTATACAGTCGGCTTAACCGTGACTAACGCCGCTGGAAGTAATTCAGTGACAAAATCCAGCCATATAAATGTTGCAACTGCTCTAAAGGCTCCTGTAGCTTCTTTTTCGGCATCCTCAACCTCAGGAAAAGCACCATTGAAGGTTACATTTACTGACAAAAGTACAGGATCGCCCACTTCATGGAGGTGGAGTTTTGGAGACGGTACATATTCAACCTCCAGGAACCCCGTACACACGTACAGTAAAAAAGGGAAATACACTGTTAGTTTGACGGCAAAGAATGCAAAAGGCAGTAACACTAAAACTATGTCTGGATATATCACAGTAAAGTAAGTGGACACCTTACATTGAAAAACAATAAAAAGGCCAGGATGAGAGGGTAATAGGGGTTACTGTCTAATATGGCAACCCGAACCCTTTCACCTTATTTGGCCAGAGATTTGAAAGCTATTTTTACCAATGACTTTTCAGTAATTTACCTAACGATCTTATCTTCACGACCTATTTTTTTAGATCTGTGACAGTAGTTAGAGGGAGTTTACCCATATAAAGGAGTTTTTAGATACTGAACTGTTAAAACACCCATTGGACTTTACAATAAAATTTAAATATTTCAAGCTATAATATAATATTTAAGCAGATCCAATTATACCGGTTTGGGGCTGCAATCATCTGGGGCAGGTTATTGTCTTTCCTGTCTCTTATCAACAAAAGGGCGGGCTATCTTTCTCCCGCCTAAACAACTTCTTTCTATCCCTGTTCTATGTCAATTTTTAAAATATATAAGCACAATAAAAGCCAGCAGTGGCAAAAAAACGAAGGGATGCTCCAGAGTCATGTATTTTCAGCCATAATTTGAATCAGTAAATGTAAAAGTTCAACATTCAAGTAAACATTTAAAATTAGATTCACTTTATAAATAAGACAGTTGTTTTTATCATAGAATCTAACATTTTGTAATTATTTAGTTTTTTAGTCTCTTTCTATCTGGCAAGTTCGTAAACATTGACAGATCCTGTCCAGATTTTATACTAATCTAGAAGCATTTGGCTGCGGATTTTGAATTCGTCCTTTAATTTTAGAATATGAATAATAAACTTGATCCCTTCCAAATAAACTACACGCTGAACGTTTTATATAGCTGAAGAATATACTTTGTCCAGGTGGTTAATGGATTCATGCCTCTATGTTGAGGAGCTTTAGGCAACTAATCATCTTATTTTTAGAGCCGGAAGGATATGGCAATGAACATAACATTAATTGGCATGGCAGGAGCAGGGAAAAGTACCATTGGAAGAGCACTAGCAAAGCGCCTGGACTATACTTTTATCGATGTTGATTGCCTGATAACAGAAAAAACCGGAATGCCTCTTCAAACCCTTATTGATAAACATGGAGATTCCGCTCTCATCAGATTTGAAGAAGAAGCTATACTCAAGCTCGGACAGATGGAAGAATGTATTATTTCCCCCGGTGGAAGCGTTGTTTATTCTGAGAAGGCCATGGAACACTTAAAAAAAGTGTCAAAAATAGTCTTTCTGGACGCTCCTTTCAGAAGCATTGCGAAAAGGGTTCGTAATGCTAGAAATAGAGGCATAGTAGGACTCAGAGACAGAAGCTTGAAAGAGCTTTTTGAAGAAAGGGAAATTCTCTATCAAAAATATGCTGACTTCTCTATAAAAGTTAAATGGAGGGAAAATATCCAAAACATTGTTGAAAAAATAATTGTGCTCTGTTTTTGAGACAATACATGATAATCTACAGGACTTGAGTTTATTTTCTTAAGGCTTACGACGAGTTTTTAAAATATTCCTTTCTTAATTTAGCTTTTTTTAGATTTTGCTAGTTGAACTTACTTTATCTCTAAAATTGATTTTCCTTTTTTAACCCGCTAATTGATTTTTGGATCAGATAGGTCTACTTTAGAGTAGTCTACTTAAGTGCAGCTACTTTAGAACAGTTTACTTTAAGGCTACCTACTTTAGAACAGTTTACTTTATTAGTCATCAGGTCTTCAACCTGAACAAAATATCTCAATTTATATTCTAAGCATCGGCTTGCAGGTAAAGGTCCGAGCAACAGGAGTTATAAAGTGACATCAAGTCGTTTCATTATTACGGTTATAGGCAGCGACCGTGTAGGAATCGTTGCCAGGGTCACTACGGTGATGGCCAGTTTCAATGTAAACATTGTAGATATCAGTCAGACTATTATGCAGGGCATCTTCACCATGATCATGCTTGCAGAAGCCCCACAGGAGAATTTTGACCTTGCAGCTTTCCAGAAGTCCATGGATACCGAGGGAAAGAGTTTAGGAGTCGAGATCAAGGTACAGCATGAAGACGCCTTCCGTTTCATGCATAGGATCTGACTTGGTAAATCAGGAGGACTTTCATGCTTATAAATCCGAATGAAATCCTGGAAACAATCAGGATGGTCAGGATGGAACACCTGGATATCAGGACCGTGACAATGGGAATTAGCCTTAGAGACTGCTGCCATCCTGATATTGAAGTTTTAAATGAGAATATCTACGAAAAAATCACTTTCCGTGCAAAGGAGCTCGTCCGTACAACGAATGAAATCCAGAGCCTCTATGGAATTCCCATAATCAATAGAAGAATCTCGGTAACTCCAATAGCCATAGTAGCCGAAAGTTGTAAAACTCCGGATTTTGTTTCCGTTGCAAAAACTATGGATGAAGCTGCAAAGGAGTCAGGGGTGGATTTTATCGGAGGTTTCAGTGCTCTTGTTCACAAAGGCACAACTTCAGGAGACCTTAAACTCATAAATTCAATTCCAGAAGCACTTGCAGGCACTGAAAAAGTTTGCTCTTCGGTAAATGTTGCTACCACGAGAGCCGGAATTAATATGGACGCAGTTGGCATGATGGGCAACATCATTAAAAGAACTGCAGAACTGACTGCTGACAGGGATGGGATTGGCTGTGCCAAACTTGTTGTCTTTGCCAATGCCCCGGAAGATAACCCTTTTATGGCTGGAGCCTTTCATGGAATTGGTGAACCCGAGTTCGTGATCAATGTTGGCGTAAGCGGGCCAGGCGTTGTGAACGCTGCCATTCGCGAACTTGAAAACCCTGATCTCACGGAAATTTCGGAGACTATCAAAAAGACAGCCTTCAAAATAACCCGCATGGGAGAAATGGTAGGAAGAGAGGTTTCACGGAGGCTCGGAGTTGAGTTCGGGATCCTTGACCTCTCCCTGGCTCCAACGCCTGCAATCGGGGACAGTGTTGCTGCTATTCTGGAAGCAATGGGACTTGAGCGATGCGGAACTCACGGAACGACAGCCGCCCTTGCCCTCCTGAATGACGCAGTAAAAAAAGGTGGGGCAATGGCATCTTCCTGCGTAGGCGGCCTTAGTGGGGCTTTTATCCCTGTAAGTGAAGACGCAGGCATGATCGAAGCCGTTAAGGTCGGAGCTCTCACCCTCGAAAAACTCGAAGCCATGACAAGCGTCTGTTCAGTCGGCCTGGATATGATCGCAGTTCCTGGGGATACTCCTGCCTCCACCCTTTCTGCAATCATAGCTGACGAGATGGCAATAGGAGTAATTAACAGAAAAACAACTGCCGTCAGGATCATCCCCGCGCCTGGGAAAGTAGTTGGGGACTCTGTGGAATTCGGCGGGCTGCTTGGAAGTGCCCCTATTATGCCAGTAAGCAATTTCAGTTCGGAAGTTTTTGTAAAGCGTGGTGGAAGGATACCGGCTCCGATCCAGTCCCTGACAAACTAAATCACTGTCTTAAATCATTGTCTTAAATCACTGTCTTAAATCACTGTCTTAAAATAGAGTTGCTATTCAGTATACGAAAATACAGTCTAAAGATGAAGATATTTACCCCTTACATGCCATTATTTGCCTGCTCAAATAAAACTGGAAAACAAAATCAATAGCCAATAATTAATGAAAATGAGCCCATGAAGTTTTCCCATTAGTTCTTGAAAAGATGGCTATTGAATTGTTTTTCTTGGCTGAATGACAGGTTATAAATAGTTTTTATGTCTTTTTTGGTTAAGATACTAATCGTCTAAAAAATATTATTTTTGATGTTGATATATAACATTCGAGTAGAAAAATCGCTACATTTATTATTCAAACATATGCACAAAAATTTTTAATTAATTAAAAATGGGCAAAGTTGTAAATTTCAAAATTATATTACATAATATAAAAAAGAAGTTGTATAAATGGTTGAATTAAATTAAAAATTTCCACCGATCAGATAATTAAAAGTAGATGAAAAGCACATTTTTATAAGGGGATGAAAATGAATTCTATTGATTCGAATATTCGGTGGGGCTGGCTGAAGTTGATGTATATTTACACCATTATTGGAGCTGGCCTGTTTGGAGTGGGAATGGTTATTGCTCCCAGCTTTCTAATATCTATGTTTGGCTGGCCTTTGCAGGACCCTATTGTTCTCGGGGTTGTTGGGAGTGTTAATATTGCTTTTGGTCTTTTATCCATATTGGGCTTGAGGTCTCCTCTTAAGTTTGTTCCCGTTTTACTCTTACAGCTGTCTTACAAGACGGTCTGGTTTGTAGGCGTTGCCCTGCCTCTTGTGATGGAAGGGCAGTTTCCGGCTCATGGATATATGTTCGCTGCGATATTTCTTACATATCTCATTGGAGACCTTATAGCTATACCTTTCAGCTACGTATTTGGAAAAGATATGGTGAATAATTGAAGATTTATCCTGAATTTGACAGAAGCATACATTTTGTAATGTATAAATTGGCTTCATGCTTCTGTTTTCTTCATATACTTGAAAGTTGTACCGTATGTTTTTTATTTCTAATTTTTTATGCAGTCACACGGTCAATCCCTATAAACATGTTGTATTCTATATAGCTTTGTTAAAAGTATAGTTAACTATTAATATCCGACTGCATTGTAATTATTAGTTAATGAATGTGAAAGCTAAGAAATCACAAGCAAAATCAGTAAAAGTAAAGCCTCTAGAAGTTGATTTATCAGACGTTGTGGTAAATGGTACTGTTGATAAAACTGGCATCCACTTAACAACAACCTATCAGGGACTCATCTTCATTACTTGATTCTTCACACTAACGAATTTAATAGTTGGCAGTCAATGAAGGCAATCCAGAGAGCTGAACTCATACCTTAAATCAATCTTTGAGCCATAAATGAGTACTACATTGTCGCCTTTCACCTTATGGTACGTTGAAATCATCATGAGAGCAAAGTTAGGACTCTTACTATCGACATCAACTAAAATATTCTCTTTCCGGTTAGCTTCTACAGGTTAATGGTATTTGATATTCGTTTTTCAATCACCTGCTTAGCCTTTTTCAATTCTCTTAAGTATCTCAAAGCAGTAGTGATATGACATTTTAGTCTACGTTCAATTGTCCCTGTGGACATAGATCTAAGAGGCTGTCTTAAAATTAAATTTGATTCTACGTTTGGGATAAAATACCACCCTATATGGTCAACGTGTACCTGAATTTCGGAAGAATTTAATATCGAAATTTAAAGTTCACATTACCCATTATCCAATTGTAGAAACGGTTTGAATTTTAAGACAGGCTATAAGAGATAAAACTTCTAAAAATTTACTCAATTGAGGTTTTGCCAAAATTGACGAAAATGCTTTAGAAGCTAAAAAATAGATAATAAATGCTAATTTTGCCAAAATATT
>MCHG01000198.1_pt1 | contig 29570 bp, 24 predicted proteins | sample 787351 | NCBI WGS metagenome assembly MCHG01 (sample SAMN05430296, study PRJNA330682) | permafrost metagenome | biome: Cold desert; feature: permafrost; material: soil; isolation source: enrichment culture inoculated with soil incubated with H2/CO2 at 20 degrees... ... | reverse complement strand
GTTTTTTTCGTTGATTTACAAAGGATTTTTAGTCCCAAATATGGAATTTCTGTGTTTTAGGTCGAAACACGGGTTATGAAATGGGTGTTTTGGGGAAGTATTGTTGGTTTAGCAGTAGGTTCAACCTCCGCTATGCTATTAAATGTAAATGATTTTCTTACGGATACACGAAATAAAAATAACTTCTTACTGTTTCTGCTCCCCTTAGGTGGTATAGTAATAGGCTATATTTATCGATATCACGGAGCGAACTCTCGAAGAGGAAACGATCTTATTTTAGAATATATTCATAACGGCAAGGAAGAGGTTCCATTGAGAATGGGGCCTATTGTGTTTATATCCACTTTTATAACTCATTTGCTTGGTGGATCTACAGGGCGAGAAGGCGCCGCTATACAGATGGGAACAAGTATAGCGCAAGGCGTAAATAGATTTTTCAAAGTAGATAAAATAGACCGAAAAATTCTAATTATGTGTGGAATAAGTGGAGGATTTGGGTCGGCCTTTGGTGCACCCATTACGGGGACAATTTTTGGAATGGAAGTCATATCCCAGGGAAAAATGAAATATGAAGCATTGGTACCTTGCTTTGTTTCCAGCTTTGTAGGTCACTTTGTAGCAAAATCCTGGGGAATTGAGCACGAACATCATATTATTAAAAGCATACCAGATATAACTACAATGACAATTATGAAAATCATCCTTGTATCCATTATATTTGGTTTTGTAAGTGTGTTGTACAGCCAATTGAGACATGGTGTGAAAAACTTTTCCGAGAAATATTTAAAAAATCTTATGATAAGGGGCATGATTGGTGGAATCATAATTATTTCATTGACTTACTTAGTAGGCTCAAGAGACTATCTGGGTCGTGGTTTGCCAATGGTTGATAAAGCTTTTGAGGGGCAAGTGCCACCGCTAGCTTTTTTAATCAAGATTGTTTTTACTGCCGTTACAATGGGAATGGGTTTTCGTGGTGGAGAAGTAATTCCTCTATTCTTTGTAGGTGCCACATTAGGAAACACATTATCAACCATAGTAAATTTACCAACATCATTTCTCGCTGCAATTGGACTTATAGCAGTATTTTGTGGTGCTTCAAATGTACCAATAGCATGCTTTGTTTTCAGTATTGAACTTTTTGAAGGAAAAGGTGTTATATTCTTTTTTATAGCTTGTATGGTTAGTTATTTATTTTCAGGGCATCATGGAATCTACGCTTCACAAGAAATATATGAGCCTAAAAGTAGGTTATTAAATCTGATGCCAGGAGAAACAATTACTGCTGTTGAAGGGCAGAAAAATGATCCTAAAATATAATTTTTCACTTCCATAAAAGTAAAGAGATATACTATGAAAAAGAGAAAACTTTAGAGGAAAACTATATCCCCCTCTGAAGTCTTTAACGTTTTAGCATGGATGATGTTTAATTATATATATCATGCTTTTAAACAAAGTCACTGGTGATATCTTTAGGCTCAACAACTTTTGATACATATAGCTTGCCTTGTGTATTCATATCTACGTAGAATACTTCATCGAAGCTAGTTATGGCATTAAGCTTTAATTGAGCTTCTAACCAAACTTTATCAAGATTAAGCTTAGTTAGATTGTTTTCATATACATTTCCATCGATAATTAGGGGGAGTGAAATTCCTTTATATTTAGTGGGAATGTTCATATCATAGGGTGTTAATGGTTGAAACTGTGACTTTTTCATCACACTAACATTACCACTATCTTCAACAATGGCAAATTCTACTTCATTTATATCAAAAACACCTTTTTCTCTTAAATACATTTGTATATTATCTATGGAATACTTTAATTTCTTCATATTTGATTTGATAAATTGGCCATTTTGAATAACTACAGTAGGTGAAAATGAAACTTTTCTCCCGAACTTTCTGCTTTTTATTGTATAACGGCTGATGAAATACTGGATACCAGTAATTAGAAATAGTGCATATGCTGTGGGTAATTGAGGTACTTTAGGATCAGCAATATCAGCACCTACAACATTACCTAAAATGATGATGGCTAAAAAATCAAATACGGGAAGTTCACCGATTTTTCTTCTCCCGGTAGTTAATACAAGGAATAATAATAGGCCCATTATAAAAAATACTCTAAAGGTTATTTTTAAATAATCCATAAATTAAAACACGCTCCTATGAGTTTATTTTATATATTATTATTCCCCAATATTTGTTTAAAATTCAGTAGATTTAATATGTGTTTAGAAACGTCTTCGTAATATAGTCTTTAATATAGCCTATTATTATCATGTAATAGAGTCAAAATTCAAAAATACAAATGAAAATATGATATGTGGGCATTATAAACAAGGTACAACAAATAAATTTTTTAATAATATTGACGACTTAACTTATATCTTTATCTCTATTTTTTTATTTTGTAAGTTGAATTCTATCTGCTAGCTTGGACACTTTAAGTCTGCAATTACTTACCAATATTTATATGTTGTAATACTTATTTATTAAGAATATTTAAAAATAGTTATTAGGGAGATTTGTAATTAAATTTATGTTAATGCGCTTGATAATGGCTTGTATATGGGTTATAAGTGCATATAAATGGAGTGATTGGAAGAATTGGAAAAAATATTATCCTACAATGCTATTTTTTGGTATGGGAAATATAATTTATATAGCAGTCTTTCACGATAAACCTTTATGGGTATTTGAAGTAGACTTTTTAGTTCCTCCTATCAACGAGCTATTTGTAATATTTACAATATTCTTTAGTACCACAATTATATTTTTATCTAATTTCCCTAAAAAATTATATTCTCAAATTACATATATAATTTTTTGGATAGCTCTTTATATGACAATAGAATTATTTACATTACCTATTGGAATGATAACGCATCATAATGGTTGGAACATTTGGTGGTCACTACTGCATAATACTATCCAATTCCCGTTGATAATTCTACATCATAAAAAACCAATTTTAGCATGGAGTATTGCTCTTGCTTTTCTAGTAATTATAATGAAAATTTTTAATGTTCCTTTGACTGTAGTGTCATAGTTCTAAACAATAAGAAATAGTACTTACTTTCTATATTATGTAGTAAATTTCTTGATTTTAAAAATATTACTTAAATATATCCCAATTCAAATAAGTACTTCAAATTTTAAAATCTCAATAAAATTAATCATAATCGCCTCAAACACTAAGCCCTAATTTTCTTAGTGGCTCTGCTCCAGTAGCTATGCTTTTTGGATTGTAAAAATCATTTATTCTTTTTTAACTAATTCTTACTTAATAGACAGTTGATAAAAAACAACCTGCAACCACTGTATATCAAAGGTTGCAGGTTTTCTAGTTCGATCATAAAGCTATTGTAAAACAATCATTTTTCGCTGGATTTTAAGCTTTGTTGAGTACTGCTCAAGATTCCAGATTTCAGTAGCTACATCCTGGTAGAATTCCGGTTCGTGAGATATTAGTAGTATCACGCCTTTATATTCCTTTAAAGATCTTTTCAATTCATCTTTTGCATCTACATCCAGATGGTTTGTAGGCTCATCTAGAAGCAATATATTAGTCTCTCTATTTAATATCTTACAAAGTCTTACCTTGGCTTGCTCCCCACCACTTAGAACCATTATCTTGGATTCAATATGGTTAGTAGTTAGTCCGCATTTAGCTAGTGCTGCCCTTACTTCATACTGAGTCCAGCTAGGAAATTCCTGCCATATCTCCTCTATACAGGATCTATCATTCTTTCCCTTTATCTCTTGCTCGAAGTATCCAATCTCCAAAGTATCTCCCAATTCTACTTCACCTTCATAAGGCTTTATTTGCCCTAATATGGATTTCATAAAAGTAGTCTTACCAATTCCATTTGCTCCTACTATGGCGATTCTTTGACCTCTTTCCATTCTAAGATTTAATGGTTTAGATAGTGGAGAATCATATCCTATGACTAGATCCTTGGTTTCAAATATAAGCTTTCCTGCAGTTCTTGCTGCTTTGAATTTAAACTCCGGCTTTGGTTTCTCCCTTGCCAGCTCTATAATATCCATCTTATTCAACTTCTTCTGTCTGGACATAGCCATATTTCTTGTTGCAACCCTAGCTTTATTTCTAGCAACGAAATCCTCAAGCTCTGCAATCTCCTGTTGTTGCCTTTTATATGCTGATTCAAGCTGAGATTTTTTATCCTCATAAACCCTTTCAAAATCGTTATAATTTCCTACATAACGGGTTACTTCTTTATCCTCTATATGATATATAAGGTTTACTACGCTATTTAAGAATGAAATATCATGGGATATAAGTAAAAAGGCAGGATCTTCAAAACTAAATCCAATAAATAAGAAAGTCTTTGATATTAAATCCCCTTGAAGCGCAGTAGTAAATAATGCTCTTTTCTGATTATATGTTTCATAATCATCTTTGGTTATTACAGCTTGTTCAGGATCTCTTACATCCCCGTGCATTTTGTAAACAACAGCATCTCTATCGTAAATGTTATTCGCTAAACTATTTTGATTTACTTTAATGTCTGGCTTTCGATTGTTTTGCTTTAGACCATCTTCAATTAGCTCATCATAATTGGTAGTCCAATATACGAAAATTGGCAGACGTGTTAATATCTCAATATTTTTATTACCTTGAGCATTCTTTGTAAACTCGTTGATTATTGTCTGATTTATATCATAGCGCCTTGAACCTTTTTCATTTTTATAATATTGTGAGACCGCAACTAAATCTGTTTCTTTATCAATATCTAACCCAATGTCCCTTGCAATATTCCTAAGTAATTCTTTCCAATTTGCAAAACCTGAACTTCTTGATAGTCCAGCTCCTGCAAATATAGCTGCATATCCTTCAGATACAGCTCTTGTATACTCTCTCTTAAATTCTGATAAACTGACAGCCAATCAAATCAACTCCTTTTTCTATATTCCTCATAAAATAATTTTTCTTAAGAACATAAGTAAATAAATTTACTAATGTTATTGACAACCGGTTTTTGGAGTAATTATCTATTGTCCCAATAATACATGATATAATTAAATTACCTCCGCATATATATCTTCGCGAGATAATAAGTATTATGATCCTTTCCTCGAATGGGATGTATAATACTTTTATAACTTTATATATTGAATAAATCTATATTTTAGGTCCATGAAACTGCTTTAGAACATGGCATTTATTATAAATGCCTATTCAAGACTATATCCTCCACATACTCATTATCATATCGAAATTGAAGTTTCTCCCTCACAAACACAGGTTCTGCACTATGAATAATCCTATGATGATTAGGACAGATAACAATCAAATTAGACGCATCGTTATTTAAAGATTTGACAAATGGATCAATGTGGTGAGCTTCTATTACCTGTACACCGTATTTCTCCCCAATTTGCTTATCACATATTTGACAACGATATGAATACAATTCCTTAAGGCTATCTCCAATTGCTCTGCTTAAACGTCTAATCTTGATAGTTTTCTCTTTTATAAGTATTGATGCTTTTTCATCTATCGCTATATAATTTACGCTATCTTCGTATACATTCTCACTTACTCTCTTTATGTCATTTTCATATGTAATTCTATCAGACAAACAGATTGCCTCTAATAAATATGTATCTTTATATTCCGTGGAATAGACAGCTAAATATTCACGGTTTGAAATTGGAACCCTGAAGTGTTTTTTAGTTTTGCCTTGATATAATTCTCTTTCATTACTTATATAATCATAACTGAACTTAAATATCTCTCTTAACTTTAAAGCTAAGTCACTGGAGGGGTTATACCTTATTTGCAATATATCTTGTCTAACACCAAATTTATTTACATCAAATTTTTGATTAATAAGAGTTGCTTTATATGTCACTCCTTCAAGATAAAAGTTTACTTTCTTCTTGCTCCCCCTTGGGAGATATTGTTGGATATTTCTGTAGAAAGTCACTTGAATTGTAACAGGGATGGTAAATCCTTGGTGAAGTACGGACCAATCCACTTCTTTTTTTAACACATAATCATGTAAAGATAAAATTGTATCACCTCATCTAGTCGTATTTCTGATTATTCCTGCACCTTCTCCAACCTCTCCCGATAAAACCTCTTCACCCTATAATCAACAACATCCTTAAAATGCACTACAAACCCCATATCCCCAATATATTCTCCCAACTCACTCGTAAGACAAAACAATTCCCCTTCTCTATAAAAAAACCTACTCGAAGATTGCGCCAAAAAACGCACTGGATTCCTATTAGCCAAACTCACATATTCCTTTTCCGCCCAACCCACAGCATCCGATGTACTCTTATCTCGTAACAAATCTACTAAGTTAGACCCCTGTGAGTAAAACTCTTTAAAACTCCTATAGATATCATCGTCAGTAATTTTCAGTTTCATATTACCTTGATTATAAAAGGCTAATAAAATAGGCATCTTATAGGTCTTACTCATTGCGGTATTTTCAATTTCCTTTAGGAAATCATGAGCTATGGTACCGATTAATCTTTTTTCATTGTCTGTAGTTTCGTCGATTTTATCAATAAACGAAAGGTAATCTCTGAAAATATTAACATCTTTTTTACTTCTAATGCTGGCATATATAGAATCATCCATATGGATGTACATAGCTAATCTTAGAGGTCTCTTTGAGAGATCATCTTTAATACGGTAATATTCTTCTATGACCCTATCGCTAACTTTCTTTTGCTCTTGTGCCATTTTCTTGAATAGATCCACTAGTCTAAAATCAAAGTCTATATAACAATCCTCTGGATAGTCTTCTTCATCAGGTAACTGTCTTCTATTCCTTCCAGTTTGTCCTTCTTGTGAATCGCCGGTGAGGAAAAAGGGAACTAGGTTTGCTTTTTTATAGTTACCGATAAAATCTAATACGTTTATGTACTTCTTGCCTTTGCTTTTACGAAGTCCTCTTCCTAACTGTTGCAAAAATATTGTAGGGGATTGTGTTGGTCTTAGAAATAGTACCATATCTAGTTCTGGAATATCTAATCCTTCATTGAACATATCTACTGAGAAAATGAGCTTGAGATTTCCACTTTTCAATTCCTGAATTGCTTTTGTTCTATCAAGTATTAGTGGCTTTTGACTTTCTTCTATAGAGCCACTTAAAACAGCACAACATTTTATGCCCTTATCTGAAAAGTACTTTGACATATAGAGGGCATGGTTACGACTTGTGCAAAATCCTAGTGCTTTATTGCTGTTATATTTAAGGTAGTTTTGGTAAATGAGATCTGCTCTTTTGTTGAGACTGATTAACTTCTCTAATTGTTCTTCCTTGTATTTCCCATTGATATAATCAATTGAGTTGTAATCTGTATCATCATATATTCCATAATAGCGAAAAGGTACTAGCCACCCTTTATTAATGGCTTCTTTTAATCTCACTTCATATACAATGTTGTAATCACATAATGCGAAGACATCTTTATTGTCTAATCTTTCTGGTGTTGCAGTTAAACCAAGGAGAAATTTAGGTTTAAAATACTCCATAATATTTGTATAATGATCTGCAACAGCATGATGAAATTCATCGATAACTATGTAATCGAATGCATCTGTTTGAAAATACTCCTCGTTTAAGTATTCTTTCTTTCCTAATGTTTGAACTGAAGCAAAAATAATATCTTCCTTTATGTCGTTTTGTGATCCTGAAAAATGTCCTGTGGTTAGTTTAGGGCGTATACACTTAAAGGTATTTTCAGCTTGCTGTAATATTTCATCACGATGTGCGACAAAGAGTATTCGTTTAAATTCTTTTGAATCAAAAGCTGCGAGGAAGGTCTTTCCAATGCCAGTGGCTGCTACAACTATACCTTTGTCCAAGTTTTCTTCACGAAACTTTCTTAGTTCGTATAATGCCTCAATTTGAGCGCCAATGGGTTGGGGAAAGGAGATTATATTTGATGGATTCTGTCCAGCTACAATATAATCTGGCTGATTTTGAGCGACTTTCTTGGAAGGGTCCTCATCTTCAATTTGATCTTCAATATCTTCAAGCTGTTGAAAGACTTTTGGACGTCTCCACTGCTTGGAATATGCTCTTAGCTCGTTATCATCTATGATAATTGAATGATTTAAAAAAAGATCTTCAAATATCTTTTTAAAATAATCACAGTCCTCTTTCTTTTCTTTGGAGTTAATTCGATAATTCCATTCTATTCCATGGGTTAATGCAGACCTAGATATATTGGAGGAACCGATAAAGATTTCTTGGTAGTCATTGTAGGTAAAGAAGTATGCCTTGGCATGAAATGATTTGTTGGGAACGTTGTAAAATCGAAGATCCACCTTATCGCCTAGTTGATCTTTGAGAAGGTAGAGAGCTTGAGGCTGAGTAATATTTAAATAGTTTCCACACAGTATTCTTAAATTGGCTCCATTTTTAACGGCAGCCATAAGATCATCTACAATGAGTTTTACTCCTGACTCCATTAAGAAGGATACATTAATATCAATTTTTTGTGCTTTTAAAATGGATTCCTTTAGATAATGATAAAGATGATCTTTATCTCCAGTTATACAATTATTATTGGTTACGCTACTTCCCTTCACAAAATAATCCATCATCTAGCTCTCCTCCGTTGTCATTCTCTATTCCACCCCACCATCACAGCAACCCGTTCTCCGCAAAGCTATAATAACTATCTCCTGCTACAATAACATGGTCCACGACCTTGATGGATATGGCCTCTACAGCAACTTTAATTTTCTTTGTGACTTCTATATCTGCCTGGGAAGGTTCCAAACTTCCTCCAGGGTGATTGTGTGCTAGGATGATGCTATTTGCCTGGTGCCTTAGTGCAGTTTCTACAATTAATCTTGGGTATACAGGTGCTTCATTAATGGTTCCTTCGTGGAGTAGTGTGGCATTATTTACTCTGTTTTGACAGTCTAGACATATTACATAAAACACTTCGTATAATCTACCAGTGAATAATGTTGTACTGTACTTCCCTGCTTTTGTTGAACTATTGAGTACAGGTTTGTCTTTAAACTTTCCCTGGTTGTATCTTCTTGCTAGTGAAGGAATCATAGATAGTAGCACTGCTGTATTTTCTGTTAACTTAGCTTTTGCACATAAATCTTTTGCGTCTGCATCAAATACACCTGATAAGGAGCCAAACTCTTTAATTAGTTGATGAGCCAGCTCATTGGTATCTTTCATGGGAATACAATAGAAAAGAAGAAGTTCTAAAACTTCGTGATCTTGAAAGCTATCAATTCCTTCTGTTAGATATCTGGCTTTTACTCGTTGGCGGTGACCCTTATGGATACTCATGCCTTCCTCCTTAGTTAAACTGTGCCTAATATATTACATTCGACATAAAAATAGAAATTCCTCTATTATTTGATAAATTTTGTTAATATTTTAGGTTACGCTTAGGATGACAGACGGGAAAAGTAGAATTTCCTATCAAATATAAAATAAAGATAAACAAAATTATTGCTTATCTTTACACTATACTTAAAAATATATATCTGAGAATTCTATTTTAGCGGTTTGGATAACATTACGGTCACTACCCACAAATTTGTTATTCACTTTATTACCTGATTCAATCTCATCAGTCGGTTTAATTTCAGGTAACAATACTGTAAATGTACTCCCTTTGCCTACTTGGCTTTTTAAAGATATTTCACCACCTAGTACATCCACAAGAAGTTTAACTAGGTACAGCCCAAGCCCCGTACCTTCAGCTTGCCTGGACAAGGTTGTATCCGCTTGCCCAAATCGTTCAAAAATAATTTTCTGCTTATCCTCTGAAATACCTATGCCCTCATCATGTACACTTATTGAAATCATATTTACATTTTTATTCTTCTTTATTGATAAATTCACAGAAATTGACTTTCCACTAGAAGTGAACTTTAACGCATTGGATAAAAGGTTAAGTAGAATACGTTCTATCTTCTCTTCATCAAAATACATATTCTTTTTTGATAAATTTGTAGTAAATTTTAAATTGACATTTTTTTGTTCAGCATATAATTGTACTGAATTTACAATTGATTCAACAACATACACCATGTTAAAGTTTGTTATATCTACCTTCACTTCACTTGAACTGAGACGTGTAATATCAAGTAGATTATTAACTAATCGAAGTTGTCTGTTGGTATTCTGATTAATCATCTTTAAATACTTATCTACAGTTTCAGTAACTTCGTCCTTACACATAAGTTCAATAGCTTGCAATGCCATATTTATTACGCCCATTGGCGTTTTCAATTCATGGGTGATCATATATAGAAAATCATCTTTAAGCTTAATCAATTCTTGAAGGGACTCTCTTTTCTCTTTCTCTGCCATTAATAATTGACTGTTGTGATCCTTAATATGGCGTTCATTGTTAATAGCTTTCGTAATATCACGATGTGACATTATTACTGAAATTAAATTATTTTCATCGTCAAATATAGGGGTGCCATTAATCTCTGTAATTTGAAGTTTATTGGCTCGTTTAATAATAATTCTCTCATTCCTTATTTTCTCACCTCTAAAAACTCTCATTGTAGGGAGATTTTCTTTTGGGATAATATGATTATCTAAATCATAATATTGAAACCCATAATGAACATTGTCTCTTGTATTTTGATCATGTATTTCAGGATATAGTTTACGCGCTTCAGCATTAAAATAAGTACAATCACCATGTTTATTATAAACTGCGATGGCATTAGACATGTTTTCAATATAGGCTTCTAATTCCTTTTTCTGCTCTTCAATTTTTTTAGATTGCTGAATTGTTTCAGTAATATCATAAAAACACGATACTGCCATTATTAAATCTCCATGAGTATTATAAATTGGGATTGAGCTAACATCTAAAAAATACTCTTTATCAGGATTTTTTACTAATATCTTAGCATTTTTTACTTTTTCACCTTTTAATGCTCTAAATGCAGGCATATTTTCATGGGGTATCGCCTTTCCTTCCATATCAAAGAATTTAGCGTTGTTAAGGCATTCTCCTAAATTATTTAGTTCGTTAGATTTATAAATTAATCTTCCTGCTTCTGAATTTGACATGATATACTTACCCTTATGATCAGTAAGAATTACTCCCTCAGACAAATTTTCAATTACACTAATTAGCTGTATATTTTTTTCCTCTAACTGTCGCTTTAACAGTTTTTCTAGCTGTATATTTTGTCGTTCCATTTTTTTCTTTTGTTGTTTAAACATCTCGTTTTGTCGCTCACTATTTTGGTTTTTTAAAACATTTTCAGTAACTTCAATGGAATTATCAACTAAGTATTTCATTTTTCCATCTTCAAATATTGGTGTTTTAGAGGAATCCCAATAAGTTAACCCTCTGGCAAATAAATTCAATTCGAATTGTTTGAGATATTTGCTCTTTTGTGTTTCAATAACAGCGTTAAAAATACGTTCAATATCAGTTCCTGCAAATCCAGTTACAATTTCTCGAAGAGGTTTACCTATACTATTTTCTTCTTTATTAGAAGGAAAATCAAAGAAATCAAGATTTTTTTGATTTGATTTAAGTAATATTAAATCAGGCACACTATAAATTGCTATACCAGATATATTATCAATAAGCGTTTGTTCTATAAACATAAGTTTGTCATTAAGTCTCGAATTTGATTTTTCAACAAAAGTATATACTTGTTCATTTGCCTCTTTACCATAAAAAACTGATATATTCATTTCTCTTGCTTCAAGTGATTTTGTGAATATGTATCCTGTATACTGACAATTAATACTGTCAAGATGTATTTGTGAATTAATTCTTATCATATCTCCAATGTCTATAAGGGATTTACCTATCAATTCATCCGTTGTAAACCCTAAAAAATCAGTAAATTCTTTATTTACCTTTGTTATTATACTGTTCCGGGAATACAAACATGGTTCTATTGTCATGATATCATTGGTATTTTCATCCACCATCTAGCTCTCCTTTGTTGTCATTTTATATTGCAACTCTTGATCCTAGTCATCTGTTTTAGCAAAACTATAGTAGGTATCTCTCGCTATGATAATATTGTCTACTTTTATTCATATGGTTTCAACTACAATTTTGATTTTTTTTGTGACTTCTATCTACCTGTGAAGGTTACATACTACCTGTAGGGTGATTGTGTGCGACTATAATGCTATTTTTGCCATATCTTATATTATATTCGACATAAAAACAGTAATTCCTCTTTTAGTTAATAAACTTTGTTAAAAACATGGGTTTAAAATAACGGAACGGTGGGGTCATCGCTCTTTACAGGTATTATCAGGGATTTTAACTCAGTAACAACTAGATACTATAATGAAATCGTTGATGAATCTCATAAAAATACATTATGATGTGAATGGCAAAAATCTATTCTGAACAACTTCCTTGTCAATCAAAAAAAAGATAAACAAAATTATTGTCTATCTTTATACTTACTTAAAAATATATATCTGAGAATTCTATTTTAGCGGTTTGGATAACATTACGGTCACTACCGCCCAATTTACTATTCACTTTATTACCTGATTCTACCTCATCAATAATAGTTGGTTTAATTATAGGAAGCAATACTGTAAATGTGCTCCCTTTACCTACTTGGCTTTTCAAAGATATTTCACCACCTAATATATCTACTAGAAGTTTAACTAGGTACAGCCCAAGCCCCGTACCTTCAGCTTGCTTGGACAAAGTTGTATCCGCTTGTCCAAATCGTTCAAAAATAATTTTCTGCTTATCTTCTGAAATACCCAAGCCCTCATCATGTACACTTATTGAAATCATATTTGTATTTTCACGCTTTTTCATTGATAAATTCACAGCAATTGACTTTCCACTAGAAGTGAACTTTAACGCATTGGATAAAAGATTAAGTAGAATACGTTCTATCTTCTCTTCATCAAAATAAATATTCTTTTTTGATAAATTTGTAGTGAATTTTAAATTTACATTTTTTTGCTCAGCATATAATTGTACTGAACTTACAATTGATTCAACAACATACACTATGTTAAAGTTTGTAATGTCTGTCTTCAACTCACTTGAACTGAGACGAGTAATATCAAGTAGATTATTAACTAATCGAAGTTGTCTGTTTGTATTCTGACTAATTACCTTTAAATACTTATCTACAGTTTCAGTTACTTCATCCTTGCATATAAGTTCAATAGCTTGTAATGCCAAATTTATAACTGCCATTGGCGTTTTCAATTCATGAGTGATCAGATAAAGAAAATCATTTTTAAGCTTAATCACTTCTTGGAGGGATTCTCTTTTCTCTTTCTCTATCATTAATAATTGACTCTGTTGATTTTTAATATGCCTTTGATTATTAATCTCCTCTGTAATATCATGATTCTGCTCCTCGATTATCTCGTTTTGTCGTTCTATCCTTTTATTTTTTAAGACCCTTTCCGTAACATCTGAAGTAATCACTAATATGTATTTCATTCTTCCCTTTTCAAATATTGGTGTTCGCGTGATATCCCAATAAGTTATACCGCTCTCAATTGTTTCGAATTTTATTTCTTTTCGATAGCTAGACTTTTGTGTTTCAATAACTGTGTTCGTAATAACTTCGGATTCCGTTCCAACATATCCAGTTACAATTTCTCTAATAGATAGACCTATACTCGTTTTGTCCTCATTAAAAGGGAAATCAATAAGATCAAGATACTTTTGATTTACCTTAACCAATATTAGATCAGGTACACTATAAATAGCTACACCCACTATGTTATCCAACAATATTTGTTTTTCAAACATCAGCTTATCCTCAAGTCTGGAATTTGGTATCTCAACGAAAGTATATATTTTTTCATTTGTTCCTTTTATATGGGAAACGGATATATTTACTTCTCTTACCTCAAGTGATTTTGTAAATATATATCCTGAATACTTACCATTAATATTTTCAAGAAGTATCTGTGTATTAATTCTTATGATTGCTCCTATCTCTATAAGTGATTTACCTAACAATGCATTTTCTGTAAAACCTAAAAAATCAGTAAATTCCTTATTCACCTTTGTTATACTATTGTCTCGGGAATACAAACATGGTTCTATTGTCATAATATCATTAGTATTCTTCATAATATTTTCCCCCATTTTATAATGCAAATCAGTATAATTTTTTTAACTGTTTTTTTGTCTTTTACCTCTATCCACCTCTTCTCACGAGATCTTGGTAGTTCGTACCTCAATTTGAGAACTAATAGGTTAGGGGAAGGATTCATATAGGCCTTGATGTATTGGAGGAACCGATAAAGACTTCTTTGTAGTCATCGTAGGTAAACAAATGATTCGGGCGAACTCAGTTCGCCCCTACGGGTTGGGGTGATTTTTTGAATTAAAGGCTTGTGCTCAATTTCTCAATGCCACTTAGTGCTAAGATTGCATTTCCAACAAGAAAAATAACTACCCATAAGCTGGTGAAGGCGTACAAATATATCTTTTTATCTGTTCCATTGTTTTCTAGATATGCTCTTATTCCTTTTCTTTTCCAATATAATATAACACAAGTTACTACAAAAATTACGCCGAATATTGTTAAATTTATGTAGTTATTCATGGAATCACTCATATTCGCTGTCATATAAAAGAGTATCTCTGATAAAAGGTTATTTGCTATATGCATTACAATTGACCATTTAATTGAATATTCCACTGCTACGTATCCTAATACTAGGCCTACCATCACTGCATAGAACCCTTGAATTATATTTGCGTGCATTGATCCAAATAAGATTGCAGATATAGTAATAGCAAAAATCTTCCCGTATTTTTCAAGGCTTCTAAGTACTGCTCCACGAAATACGAATTCCTCTGCAATAGGTCCAATTAACACAACATAGAGAAACATAGACAATGATTGACTACCTTCTGATACTATATTTATATTTTCTAGTATAGAATATCCAAATTGGTTAAGAATACTTTCCAGCACTCCACTTGCAATAGCAAATAAAAATTGTGGTGCCAAAAAACAGATAAATAGAAGAATGAATGCCTTACTATTCATTTTATGATTTACATGAACCAAATCATAGGTAAAAAACTGTTTTTTCCGATAAAGAATAATAAACACCATTCCAACTATGACTCCTAAAATAGGGAGCATTCCAGTACTTAATAAATGAGCTAATAATTCATCAAACAATTGATCCATTCTTTGTTCATTGGTGAAACTGCTAATCAAAATTTCAATAGTCATTAGTATCATATATGCAAAAGTTATTACATATACCATGGAGGCGTATGCGATTAAAATACCTGCTAATCCATTAAATTGTTTCTTTACTTGATTTTTTTCGATTTTTTCTAAGTCATTTGACATATTTCACATCCTTTTTAAGTTTTTACTTTAAAAATTTCGTACTCTTTTTGATTTATCCAGATAATGCTTAATAGACCTTCTGTATTTTATTTTAAATCAGTTTTAGAATTTAGTCTTTTGACAAATAACAACCAAATTCTTTAACAAATGATGGGTTATCCATTGTAGCTCATTGGTATCTTCAGGGGCCACAATAAAAAAAAGCGTTAAATCACACTTAACATATTACATTCGACATAAGGATAATAATTCCTCTTTTATTTAATAAATTTTGTTAATAATTAGATAACGGTAGTACTAGCAGATTATTCTAATATTTGGGAAATAGTTTTCGATTTTCATCTACAAGGTTTCGTACAGGTTGATTTTTTCAACCAATGTTGCCTTTGAATCCATTGTTTTTTCATAAGTATCTTGTATAATAATAGATGAGGTGGTCATATGAAAGAATTAAATATTGCAAAAACGATTATTACAAAGAGAAAAGAAAAAGGTATTACCCAAGAAAACCTTGCTGTTTATATTGGCGTTTCAAAGGCTTCTGTTTCAAAGTGGGAAACCTCCCAAAGCTATCCCGACATTACTTTTCTTCCTCAATTAGCAGCTTATTTCAATATCACCATAGATGAGTTGATTGGCTACTCACCCCAGATGACTAAGGAAGATATTAAGAAGTTATATCACCGCTTATCCTCTGATTTTAGTAGTCAACCTTTTGATATTGTTTTAGCTGAGTGCCGTGTTATCATCAAAAAATACTATTCCTGTTTTCCTCTTTTATTACAATTTGCTATTTTACTTGTTAATCATCATATGCTTGTCAAGGAAAAAGAAATCCAGGAAAAACTAATTCAAGAGGTTATAGATTTATGTGTTCGTATTAAGGAAGAAAGCAATGATGTGTGGCTTTCAAAACAAGCTAATTCCATTGAAGCAATGTGCCATATGATTTTACAGCAGCCACTCGAGGTTTTAGAATTGCTTGATGGAACCATGAAACCATTTTCATGCGATGAAGCAATACTGTCAACTGCTTATCAGATGACAGGAAATGTGCAAAAGGCAAAAACAGTTTTACAGATAAGCATATATCAACATTTACTCAGTATTTTAGGTGTTTATCCTAACTATTTGTTACTATATGTGGGTGATATAGAAAAATTTGAGGAGATCTTACAGCGTATTCTTTCTGTTTGCCAAGTATTCGAATTAGATACTTTACACCCCAATACAGCAGTACAGTTATACTATGCGGCAGCACAAGGATACGCAATGCAGGGCAATAATGAAAAATCACTGAACATGCTTAGTAAATATGCTGATATTTGCACATCAAACTTTTTTCCTCTTCTTCTCCATGGAGATGATTTCTTCGACTGTATTGATGAATGGTTTAATGATTTTGACTTGGGATCAAAACCCCCTCGTGATGAAAAGGTGGTAAAAGATAGCATGATACAGGGTATTATATCCAATCCATCTTTTTCGGTATTGAGTGAACACCCCAAATATAAGCGCATTATTGAAACAATGAAACTAAAATTAGGAGGTAACTAAAATGCAAGAGATTATGGAATATCTACCATTTCTAATTCCCATATTGATTATTGAACTGGTACTTGTAATTACTGCTTTAGTTCATGTGTTAAGACATCCCAATTATCGCTTTGGCAACAAGATTTTTTGGATTATCATTGTGATACTTTTTCAAATTATCGGCCCAATCCTTTATTTCGTCTTTGGCAGAGGTGAAGAATAATGGATATTCTTTGCATTGAACATCTATCAAAAAGTTTTGGACCATATAAGGTGATTGATGACTTGTCTTTTTCTGTACCCGAGCATTCTGTTTTTGGCTTTATTGGTCAAAACGGTGCAGGAAAAACAACCACGATGAAAATTGTTCTTGGATTATTGAAGTCTACAAGTGGAAAAATTACTGTTTGTGGAGAACCGGTTACCTACGGGCAAACGAAAACGAATAAGTATATTGGTTATTTACCAGATGTTCCTGAATTTTATGGTTATATGAAATCATTTGAATATTTAAAGCTTTGCGGTGAAATCACAGGACTTTCAAATCAGAAAATCAAAAGTAAAAGTGAAGAACTTTTAGGACTTGTTGGTCTAGATCAAGTGAACAAGAAAATAGGTGGATTTTCACGTGGAATGAAACAAAGGCTTGGTATTGCGCAAGCATTACTAAACGAACCCAGACTACTGATCTGTGATGAACCTACCTCCGCACTTGACCCAGTAGGGCGAAAAGAAATACTTGATATCCTCCATCAAGTCAAAGGCAAAACGACAGTTATATTCTCTACTCATATTCTTTCTGATGTGGAGCGAATCTGTGACAATATTGCTGTATTACATGATGGTAAATTAGCACTTAGTGGCACGCTATCTGAAGTCAAATCTCAACATAAGCGAGATAGCTTGTTGGTTGAATTTGCTTCTCTAGTGGATAAACAACAATTTATAACAGCACCCCAACTTGCTCCTTTTATGATTAACGCTGAGGAAACCAACATAAGCATTACTCTTCATACTCAGGATATTCAAAAGGCAGAAATGGCAGTAATATCAACCCTTTCAGAAACTCAGCTCCTGCCTATCCGATTAGAAGTACTTGAGCCCACACTGGAAAGCCTTTTTATGGAGGTGGTAAAATGAAACCCTATATTGCTTTTACAAAAAAGGAATTTTACGAAATTTGGTGTACCTACAAATTTTTTATTATGATTTCTGTCTTTTTATTGCTTGGTATGATGAATCCTATTACGGCAAAGATTACGCCTCAGCTACTTAAGTCCGTTATGCCTGAGGGGATAAACATTACCATAGGTGAACCAACAGCACTAGATTCATGGATGCAATTTTTCAAGAATGTACCACAAATGGGGCTTATCGTCCTTGTCATCATATTCAGCGGAATAATGACAAACGAATTTAGCCGTGGCACACTAATTAATATGCTTACCAAAGGATTATCTCGTAGCATTGTCATTCTTGCTAAATTTACAATGGCGACAACCGTATGGACACTAAGCTATATTCTTTGCTTTGTTGTCACTTACGCATATACAGCATATTTTTGGAGCAATGATACTATTGAAAATATTGGATTTTCTGTGTTTTGCCTGTGGCTCTTTGGAATTTTGCTCCTTGCAATTATTATGCTTGGAGGGGTTCTGTTTAAGAATAACTATGGAGGGTTACTTTTTACCTGTGGATTAGTTGTTGTGCTCATGCTTTTAAATATTTTACCTAATCTACAAAAATACAATCCTATTTCACTGGCATCAAATAATATGGCTTTACTCACAGGGGATATAGCTGTATCTGATTTTACAGGGTCTATTGTTATTTGTGGAGTTGCTATAATTATGTTTATCGCTTCCGCTATTGTGTTATTCAACAAAAAGCAGATATAATTGTGTAATCATTTACCTTATCGGGCGATTCGTGAATCGCCCCTACGGAGTTTTTGAGATGTATATGAGAATATATATTTAGATTGTGAGCGGGAGGAGCAGAGCCCCTCCCCTACGGTTTGTGATATTGTTTATGTATATAAATCAATTTATTTGTAAGGAAGTGTGTAGTCTAGACTAAATATTGTTTTATACGGTAGGGGCGATTCACGAATCGCCCATTATTAACTCCTTATACAGTTGTACTATTTCTTGATGACAACATTTAACCACTTTTCATCTTCTTTACCTATTCGAATGTCACTGGTTATAGTCGTTTCTATAATGGACAACTCATGAAATGGTTCTAATAAACTTGCTAGTCTATCTTCTGTTAGATCTGTAAAATACCGATCATTTCTTTCTCCTTCAAAATCACCGTATTTAAAGGAAGCATAGAAATAACCTTGTGGTTTTAATGCTCTGGAGATTTTCTGAAATATATTTGGTAAGTCTGCGTAGGGGATATGAAGTAATGATGCACAGGCCCATACTCCATGAAATTCATTTTCGAAATCTAATTCGTCAAAAGTTTTGCATAATACTTCTTGTCCTACGAATTCACTAGCAAATTTACATAACTCCTGGGAACCGTCTAGGGCACAGATTTGATATCCTTGGGTAAGAAATATTTTGCTGTCTCTTCCTGATCCACACCCTAAATCCAAAATAGTTGATCCCATTGGAAGATGCTTTAGGAGATAGTGATGTAAATTGGATGCATTGGCATTAATGGTATTTGTAATGAAGTTTTTGTGATGGGTGTTGTAGTAGGTTAGGGTTTTATTCATTTGGACTCCTGTTCTGGCGGGGTTATTTTTTATTTATGGTTAATATCGTATATAGAATTATTTTATCACTTTTTTGGGGGGTTATGTTCTAGAAATGTTTAAATATTTAGGGAAGTGTGATCTGGCGAACACAGTTTGCCCCTACGGGTTGGGTTGTGATTTCAAATTTTTAGGCAACATGGTATGAGTTATTATAGGTCAATTTGTTATCTAGCAAATTATATTTATGGAATAATTATATTAGATCGTGATCGGGAGGAGCAGAGCCCCTCCCCTACAGTTAATGATTTTGTTTGTGGATATATTGTTTCTATAGTAATAAATTTTAAAACCCTAAGAAGTTGCATTTGATCTTCTTAGGGTTTTATGTGTACATATTGCTATGTTTTAATAATTTACTATTTAGTGTGTTTTACTCGTTTTAATTATTTGCTTCACATTATTGTCCTGTTTTGTTTCCATTACCCATTCCATTCCTATTACCCATTCCATTGCCTCCACCAAAACCTAGTCCAAGTCTTTCATGGTCTTCTCGGTTGCCACTGCCATCACAGGTCTCTTTATTTTCTAGCAATTTGCTGTAAATTTCATCTGCTTCTTTTTGTGTTAGCTTTCCTTCTGCAACTCTTTGGTCTAATATCGTCTTTTTGTTTTCTAGCATATCTTTACTAAATTCATCAAGCACTCCATTTTCGCTAGCTATTTCACCATAAGTCTTATCCCCTTTTGCTTCATATATTGCTTCTACAGAAGTCCCTGTAAGTTCAGAGAGCTTTTCTGCTGGGGAAAACACGTCACTTGCTAACGCTACGCCTATACCCGATGCGAGTACAATTGCTGATACACTAATTGTTAAACCAAGTCTTTTTAACTTTTTCATTTCAACTAACTCCTTAAATTTCAGATTTAGAAAAACTGATTATCTTTCTATAATCACTAGTTTATAAGAAAGTTGTGATAGAAGTATGATGGAATATTGATCAAAGAAAGAAATTTTTACACTACTAACAATTAGCCCATTTCCGTCTTAATATCTCGAAAACTTTATTTGCCAAGCAGATCTCTCCACTGCGGTCAAAATGACAGTTAGGCTATCTCTCACTTGTCATGTTGAGCGAAGTCGCTGTGCCCTGTTTATCAGGGAAACATCTCCGTATTCATGCCTTGAAAATTATTGATACTAAGCAACTCTCTCTACTTGGTCGAGATGACAGTGGGGGTTCGGAGTGGATAGGAATGTTGGTACTTTAGACAGATAGTCAGGATTTTTCGATCATGAAATAAAACGTGCTCCCTTTTCCTAACTCACTTGTTACACCATAACTGGCATGATGGGCTTCTAAAATATTCTTTACTATAGAGAGTCCTAGGCCAGTACCTCTAATCAACTTATCTTTATTACTTTTATAGTATCGATCCCAAATATAGTCTAATTCTTCTTTTGGAATTCCGTGTCCTGAATCTTGTATTTCTACTTTAAACTCTCTAGGATGTTCGTAAATATTGATGCTTATTCTTCCACCTTCTGGTGTATGATTGATTGCATTAGATAGTAGGTTGTGAAGTACTTGTTCCATCCTTTTGGGATCTCCATTGACGAGACACTCATCCAAGGTTTTATGGAGTTTTAGGTCTATTCCTTTTTTTTCTGTTGCTACTTTGTATTTATCCATTGTGCTTTGTGATAACTCTACGATATCGAAGGTTTCTTTGCTGAGCTTCATATACCCTGATTGAATCTGGGAGAGATTTAAAATATCATCTACTACACTACTTAACCGATCTGTTTCTTCTATGATCACTTCTAGGTTTTCTTTTCTTTTTTCTTTATTTTCTCCGTTAATATCTCTTATTAGCTCTGCATATCCCTTGATTAATCCCAAAGGAGTTCTAAGTTCATGAGAGACATTGGCAGTAAGATCTTTCCTAAGTATATCTATTTTAATCAATTCGTCTGCCATCTTATTGAAATTTTTTGCAAGGGTTCCTATTTCATCATCTGTGGTGACTTCAACTCTTGCACTCATATTTCCTGCTGATAAAGCATTTACAGATTCATTAAGCTTCAGTATTGGTTTTAAAAACACTTTTGATATAAATGTTCCTATGATTACAGATAAAATAAGTAAAATTACCATAGTATGGATTAATTGTTTTTGTAAAATTGATATGGTTTCTTGGATAGGTTCAATAGGAATACTTGCAATGATTATATTTTTTCCATCATGAATAAGTTCTGAATAAGTAAATACATCCATATTGAGTCTGCTATACTGGGTAATATGCGTTGCTTTTCCTTCTTCTAAAACTTCTTCATAAATGTCCTGGAAATTCTTGTTGTTGACAAGTTGGCCTCTTCCCATCATTTTTCCAGAGGTAAACAAAAGCTCACCGTCTACATTCACTACTTGGATTGTTATATTTTGTGTGTAATAAATATTTTCAGTAAAATTTTGTAGTTCTGTTTTATTTTGTGATTCATATAACTCCCCTGATTGAATAATCACTTCTTTGAGATTATTTAACCTACCCTTCATATAATTGGACTCCAAAAAAAACACTTGATAAACCCATAGTATGACAATAACAATAGTGATCAAAATAAACATACCTAATATTAGTTTGTGAGATATTTTTTTCATTAATTAATATCTCCTGGTTCAAATTTATAACCTACACCCCATACGGTGACAATATAATGTTTGCATTCTTTTATGCTTTCTCTCAGCATTTTGATATGGGTATCTACAGTACGATCCTCACCAAAAAATCTATTCCCCAAACTCCATCTAGAATTTGTTGTCTTGTAAGCGCTCTGTTTTTATTGCAAACAATATATACAAGCAATTCATATTCCTTTGGGGTTAATTTTCTGATGACATCTTCTACATAAACATTTCTAGAAGACAAATTTATTTTTAATCCTTCAAATTTAAGGATTTCACTTGTATCTTCCTTATTCTCTTTCTTACTTCTTCTTATGACAGCTTTAAGTCTTGCCATAAGCTCTTTTGGACTAAATGGTTTTATGATATAGTCATCCACACCAAGTTCAAAGCCAAATAATTTATCGTATTCTTCTCCTCTAGCGGTAAGCATAATCACTGGAATATCTGAAGTTTTTCGAATTTCTCTGCAGACAGACCACCCATCCATCTTGGGCATCATCACATCCAAGATCACAGCATCATACTCCTCTTGATGGAATAAATCTATAGCTTCTTCTCCATTGCTTGCTTCGCTATACTCAAATCCCTCTAAAATGATATATTCTTTAATTAGTTGTCTCATTTTGAATTCATCTTCTACAATTAATACCTTTCCCACCACAATCACCTACCTTTATCTCTGCTTTACTTCATTATATAATAACAAATCCTAAATTCCTCATTGTTGAAGAGTATATGGTCAAAATAGGATTTATTTTTAATCTTATAAAATAAGTATATACCATAAATGTGATAGCATTATAATCGTTTGAGGCATAAAAAAAGTATTACCTCTCCACCTTAATTAAGATATAGTCATATTGATGGGAATAGAGCTTAGGCGAACACAGTTCGCCCCTACGGGTTGGACCAGATGACAGTGGATGTTAGTAGATAAGCACAAGAAAGGGTCGTTTTCAAAGTGTATCTTTCTTTACTTCATTAAGTGTAATGCAAAATGGGTAATTGTTGCTAAGCCCATACTATATAAAAAGATAGAAAATGGCTTACACAAAAGAATAATTGCGGTAAACTTTTTTAAACTTATTGAAGTAAGTCCTGACAAATAGCAAAGAAAATCATCTGGTGCAACTGGGAAAAAAATTGCTATGGCAAAAAGTTTTTCAAATTTTCTTCCTTTATCCAACCATCCTATATATTTATCCACTGTTTTAGGATTAGCAATATTTTTGACAACATTTACCCCATATCTCCTTGAAATTAAAAAAGCTATGACAGAACCTGATGAAATTCCAATGTAATTATAGATAAATCCCATAAGTGGACCAAAAATCATCACTCCTACTACACACCCAAATGCGCCTGGGATAATTGGTATCACTACCTGAATAATTTGAATAAGAATAAAAACGATGGGCCCCCAAACACCAACTTTCACTATAAATCTATCAAGATCTACACTTGATGTTAATATTCCTGAATAGAAACCATAAACTAAAAACGCCACCGTAATAATTGTACCTAGAATCGCACTTACATCTACCAATTTTTTTATACTTTCACATTTGTCTTCATTCATACAGTCGTTTTCTCCAATTTACCACCTAAGTTAACTTTTTCGTAAAACTGCTTCCATAGACTTGATACATTTTCCCTACTGTAAAATTCATGTCCTCTTCTAGCCATTTGTGAGGCGTTTTGATAGAATTCTGAATCTGTTTTCAACTTATGAATTAACTGGACAAAATCTTCAACATTTTCACCCTTTAAATAGAAATCAAAAAGGATATCCTTGTATTCATCTAAATTTCTTAACAATATTGGGACTTCACAATTCATTGATTCCAATATTGTCATTGGAAATAATTCTTCGTAAGAAGGTAAAAACATAACGTCTGAGAGATTATAGATTTCATTCATTTTACAACGATCTATCAAACCCAAAAAGTGAACATTTTTTGGAGCTTCGCTCACAACACCTTTAATTTTTTCATATCCGTCGGAAATTTTTCCAAAAACAAAATCTCCAGCCCATACAAATTGAATATCTGGCATTTTTTTAGAGACTTCAATAAAGTCTAGGACTCCTTTTCTATTTTGTAACTGACCCACACAAAGTACCGTAAATTGAGCTGTATTTAGCTTATATTTTCTTCTTAGCTCTTCCTTTCCCTTTCGATCTAGTGGATAAAAATTTTGGGAGGATACATAATTGGGAATATAGCTCACTATGTTTTTGTCTATCCCGTAATTTTCTAAGGCGTCGATGAAGTATGGATTAACCGTTACAAGGTAATCCATTTGCTTGTAAAAAAATAATATATATTTATAATACATCTCTTTTATTATTCTTGGCAGTTGTATACTGTTCTCTACTGTTTCTGGCAAAAAATGTACATATCCAACAGACTTGCCTCTTAATCTTGCTATTGGCAGCCTAAGAAGAAATGTTGGATTTATCGTATGAAAATGTGTTATATTGGAAAACTTCCATTTGTTTTCAACCACTTCAAATGATTCAGATAGTGATTCTTTTACCAATTGAACTTGTTCATCATGTGCAGATAAAACACCATGCCCTTTGACAATATGTGCTTTTGATAACATATTTACTGTAATCATTATTTTATCGTCTCCTACTATGTTTTTCTATTGATTCGCTAAAGAAGATTTTACATTTTCCCCAATTTGGTCGTCAGTTGCTTTTGCTAATCGATTTACGTAAATTTGCTCAATTTTAGATCCAAAATTAGAAACGCAATAACGATTAGCGATTCTTTTTCCATTGTTAGAAATAACATGAGCAAGTTTGTCATTTTCTAAAATTGATTTAACTTGATTCACATATTCTATAGAGCTTATGTAAGAGAATCCATTATAACCATCTTCTATAAGATTCTCTACTGAACTATCCTTACGGCATATAACAGGTATGCCACTTGCGAAGGCTTCTATATAGGTAAGTCCTTGGGTTTCACTTGTAGATGCACAGACAAATATATCGCCAATTTGGTAATACTTGTAAATATATTCTTGTTTTACCATGCCTGCGAAAATAACATATTTGTCCAACATTAATTTTTTCACTCGCTGCTGTAGGTAATCACGGTATGGTCCATCACCTACAAACAATAAAGTAATTTTTGTATTCTCTTTGACTAAATATTGTAAGTTATCAATGAGCTCATCTGCATTCTTTTCTTCAGCGAGACGTCCGATAGCAACAAGCACCTTAGTGTCTAATTTTATTCCAAGAGATGACCTAAGTTCATTTTTTTCGTTTTGCGAAAATTGTTGCCTGAAATGGTGTAATTTAATACCCGTTGGCACTATTTCAATATTATTCTTTACATGATAAAGCTTTAACGAATCATATACCTTTCTACTAGGAGCGATAATTGTATCTACATTTCTTAATATTCTCTTAGTAAGAAATGCTACAATCATCTTCCCCATTCTTTTACTCTTAATAAAATAATGTGTATAGCTTTCATACATGGTGTGATAGGTGTGGATAATGGGTATCTTAGCTTTTTTGGCAATCTTTTTTGCTAGTATAAATGTAAAAAACTCAGATTGAGAATGAATTATATCTGGATGCCATTCAATAATTTCATCTAAATAGCTATCCCATAAACTGTACGTACCTCTTGTATCTGGATAAATAGGCATATGGAAAGATTTTATATAGTAGATATTATCTGACTTTTTAGAATGATGATCAGTAGATAAGGTCAGTATTTTCACCGTGTGTCCACTATCAATTAGTTGTTGACTTAAGTTTAAAACAGATGTAACAACTCCATTTATAGTTGGAGTAAATACGTCTGTAGTAATCAAAATTTTCGTATCGTTCACACTCCTTGTCTTCAAATAATGAGCTTATATACTAAGAACATTACTCGTTGATGACATGAAAAGATGCATTGCACTGTGATAAGTATCTTTAATTATTATAGTAGCACTTTAAAATTAAAAACAAATTAAATTAAGATTAAATGATTGACAATTAGGCTTATTATATATTTAAAACCGAATTATTGCTGACAGTTAAGGAAAGACATTTTTCGGCGTTTATGCAGCATGAATTAGTCAAAAACAGTTATAGTTGGTTTTTTATATTACTTTTCTCATCCCCATAATACTGTTTTCTGACTAAGAGCGTAGCTCTTTAATTAATAATCAGCTTATCAGTATTTTCATGGAGTGATACAGTATAATTGAAACTTAAATTATGCCTATCTATTACATTCGACATAAACATAAAAATCCCTCTTTTATTTGATAAATGACGTTAAAAACATAGCTGGCAATCTATATCTTCATAATTTCAACATATTTTTTCTATATACTAATTAAATGGATATTAAATAAATATGATTTAGGAGGCATTTATGAGTATTAGGAATAAAAAAATTAGAGTTTATGAAATGACATGTACCTCATGCGAAAATCGTGTTGAGAAAGAGATTAAAAAACTAGACGGAATAATTCATGTAAAAGTCAGTTTTAGTAGTCAATATGCTGACATAGAATATGATGATCAATTATGTAATCAAAGCCAAATTAAAGCGGCAATTCTAAAGGCTGGATATAGTACGCAGAGTTCAAATGATTATAAATTTATGGGCATACTTATCATTGTCGCTGCTGTAGTGTTACTTGGTTTTAAAAATAGCGGTCTTGATATGGAATCAAAGCTTACTAATGCATCCTACGCTGTTCTCTTTGTCGTAGGTATGTTAACATCTATTCATTGTGTTGGTATGTGTGGTGGAATTATGCTTTCACAAAGTTTGTCCACTGAAAGTAAAAATAAGTTTGACGCGATTAAACCATCATTATTATACAATGTTGGTAGAGTGTTATCTTACACCGTTCTTGGTGGAATCATTGGTGGTGTAGGTTCCATATTTTCACTTTCGATTGTAACAAAGGCTGGTCTACAAATATTTGCTGGGCTTTTTATGATCATCATGGGCTTTAATATGGCAGGGTTTAGTGCGTTTAGAAAATTCCAAATTAAACTACCTAGTTTGGGCTGTAAAGTAAAAAACAAGTCTAAATCTCCATTTATTGTAGGAATTCTAAATGGACTTATGCCTTGTGGACCACTACAAACTATGCAGTTATTTGCTCTTGGTACGGGAAGTGCTACTAAAAGTGCCTTAGCGATGTTTGTGTTTTCTATAGGCACAGTTCCTCTTATGCTTACCTTTGGCGCATTATCAGGACTATTAAGTAAAGGTTATACGAAAAAAATACTTAAGTTTAGTGGTATTCTCATTATCGTTCTAGGACTCATTATGGGAAATCGAGGATTTGCACTTGCAGGGATTAATATTAATCCCATGACTGCACTTGCTAACAATTCCAGTAAGAATTCAGATGAGTCAAATGCAAATGTTTCAAAAGCAACTTTAGAAAACGACGTTCAGGTTATCCGTATGACTGCTGATAACAATGGTTATACCCCCAATGCTTTTTACGTCCAAAAGGGAATACCAGTAAAATGGATTATTGATGGAAAGGAATTGAATTCTTGTAATAATGCCATTGTTGCTCGGGATATAAAGGTGGAAAAGAAATTAGGTAGTGGAGAAAATATAATAGAGTTTACTCCAGGGGATAAAGATATCAACTTTAGTTGTTGGATGGGCATGATCAGCGGAGTAATCAAAGTAGTAGACAATCTTGATACTGTAGACACATCAAAATCTGATTCCTCCCTTCCAGCACCAAGTTCAGGTCCAAGTTGTTGTGCCACTCCTATAGAGGAAGGTTCTAGTGCAGGTACGGATACGCCGCCTAGTATTTACGGTGATGATATAACCAAGGCTCCAACGGATCAACTTATAACTAAATCAAAAAATAACAACATTAAATTCCAGGGCATCGGTTATGAATTTAAGCCATTGATTGGGGTTACAGGCAGCAGTGAAAAAACGAAGTTAACCTTTGATTTTAGTGAGTTCGATAATCCTGAAGGAAATTATGTGATTGTAAATGGAGCTACAGGAGAAGAAGTAACTTCTTTTACTGGTCAGAAAGGAATTGTTGAAGTTGAGTTTATTCCAGGAGATACTGGTGCTTATATAGTGTCAAAAGATGAATCTCCTTTAGGAATCATTGAAGTAGTGGATGATGTAAGTACTACAGATCTTGAGTCTATACGTGAACTTTATCTAAAATAAATTTTATTCTAGGTAACCAAAGAGCCTTGGCAATGTTGAATTATACATTGTCAAGGCTCTTTATTTGATACCGGAATTCATTCCCTACAGTTTAGCTTTCGTATCCAATAAAAAGGAACCTCTTTCTAACTCAAGGCTCCCTCTTGGAAAAGTTCTTAGTTTTTTTAGTTGGAAAGCAGAAAGTTGGAAAGTTGGAACTTTTATTCAATTCCTTTTAATTCTGTGATAATGTTCCAACTTTCCAATTGATATGTTGTCATAAAACTTTACTTCTTTATATCGTATATTTTAACTATTTGGTCTGGGTTTGGTCCATTTCCCATGTCATCATCGCTGGCTGCTTTAAACACCCATCCACTACCTTCAAGTTTTGTGACATCTAATCCTGCTTTAACTAGTGGCTCTGCTTTTAGTACAAAAATCATGTCTGCATTATTTACTCCTAGTTTTTCTGTCCATTGTACTTCATTTCCATCGCCTAATTTTAGTCCATAATGTTTTTGGTCTTCATGATACTTAATCATATCAGTATCTTCTTTTAAAAGTCTTTTCAATGAATCTTCTGAACCACTGGAAGTTTGTTTTTTATCACTTACATTGTATGGTTTGATTAACCTATTTGGTAAATCAACGCCCATATCATTCTTACCTGCTGGTTCGTACAACCATTCATTTTTATCTAGCTTATCAATATCTAGACCAGCTTTAACAAGAGGATCTGCTAACATAACCATAGCAAAATCTGCTTTATTTGCTGACATATCTTTGCTCCATTCAAACTTTTCGCCAGTAGGTAGTTCAAACCCCCAATGTTTTAGTTCTTCGTGAAAACCCTTCTTTTCTGGATACGCCTTGACAATTTCATTAAAAGAATTTAGTCCTTTGTCTGCTTCTTTGTTCCCTGTTACTGTCCTACTACATCCAACGAATGAACCAACTAAAACTGAAGAGACAATTAAAGCGATTACTTTCTTAGGTACCTTCATCCCGTGACCCCCAATAATTATATTCATATGTATATAATAACTCGAGTTTCGAGTAATAGGGAATACAAGCATTGAGTTGCCTGGATTCCTTATTTTTTTCTGTCACTACCTT
>MCHG01000197.1_pt1 | contig 29782 bp, 32 predicted proteins | sample 787351 | NCBI WGS metagenome assembly MCHG01 (sample SAMN05430296, study PRJNA330682) | permafrost metagenome | biome: Cold desert; feature: permafrost; material: soil; isolation source: enrichment culture inoculated with soil incubated with H2/CO2 at 20 degrees... ... | reverse complement strand
GCTAGGTTCCTCCTAAAGGTTTCAGCCCATGAGCATTCCCCTTTACCAGACTTATCCTGGCGCAATATACTTTCTGACTAGTATTAAAAAACTGGAGGCTCTATGTTCAATGAAAAACCTATTCTTATTAAGATAACGCAAACAGATCCTGAACTCTTAACAAGGCTTGCTTGGTTTCAGCGACAACCCGGATGTAACTGGACCGTAACACGAGGTAGGGATGGAGAGTTACCAGAACTTACAATAGCTCGACAGGGTGTTTTCTTAAACACTGGGGCAAAACAACTATCCTTTCATCCAAGTATGGCTATCATTCGACTCTTAAATCTCCTGCGTGGTGGGACTGATCGCTATCTCGAAGCAACCCAACTAAAAGCAGGCGATTCTTTAATAGATGCTACTCTGGGCTTTGGGACTGATGCTTTGATTGGGTCATGGGCCGTCGGTGAGAAGGGAAGGGTTCTTGGGATTGAACAATCTCCGATTTTAGCGGCTTTCGTTCATGATGGCTTAAAGCATTTTACTAAGATTATTCCAAACGCTAAAAATATTGAAAAACAGGAGGTTTGGAGCGCTTTAGCAGGAGCTTCTCAACGTATTGAGGTTGGATGGGGAGACCACTGTGAGTACCTAAAGAGCATCCCCTCCAGCTCTGTTAATGTGGTCTATTTTGATCCAATGTTTCGCGACACATGTAGAAAATCTAGCTCAATTCTGCCCTTGCACCGCTGGTCAAACCCTAATTCACTCAATCAAGAGGCGATACTAGAAGCGTGTCGGGTTGCTCGTGACCGGGTTGTTCTCAAGGAACGCAAAGACAGTTTAGAATTCCGACGTCTTGGATTTGATATACTACATGGAGGCCGTTACAGTCCCGTCGATTATGGAGTTATTATTGTTTAATGGGGGTTGGTTTAATGGATCCACTAATCATTATTATCGGCCCAACCGGAGTCGGTAAGACGTCACTAGGAATTGCCCTAGCACAGGAACTTGGGGGGGAGATAATTTCTGGAGATTCTGTTCAGGTTTATAAAAAACTTGATATCGGTTCAGCAAAACCTAGCGCTGAGGAACTTCAACTCGTCCCACATCACCTCATTGATTATATAAATCCCCAAGAACCTTTTTCTGCAGCTCAGTTTAAAATTAAAGCCACTTCCTTAATTGATGAAATAAGGAGTCGTGGACATATTCCAATTGTAGTCGGGGGGACCGGGCTCTATATTCGTTCGTTGCTTGATCCCTATGATTTTGCTCAACATGGCTCTGAAGAAATCCGGTCCCTTTGGAATGAATTCGTCCAATCACACGGGAACTTAGCGCTGCATCAGGAGTTGAAGGACAGGGACCCTGAAACAGCAGAGCAGTTACACCCCAACGATATTCTTCGCGTTATTCGAGCACTTGAAGTTTTTGAATTAACAGGTAGTACCCTATCGAGTCAACGTCAATTCCGAGATAATCAATACCAGGCACTTGATCCGTCGATTGTCTATATTGGACTAACTGCTCCACGCGAAGTAATCTACGAACGAATCAATCAACGATGTGTCACGATGCTATCTCTTGGCCTGATTGAAGAAACACTGGGTCTCTTAAAACTCGGTTATGCACCAACATTAAAGCCCTTACAAAGTATAGGCTACCGACATTCGCTTTGGTACATATCGGGACTAGTCACGCAACCTGAAATGCTACGTTTGCTTCAACGAGATACTCGTCATTTTGCCAAGCGTCAACTGACTTGGTTTCGCCGTGATCCACGCATTAGTTGGTATGATATTGAGATGGATTCGGACGAATTACTCGAGGGGATTGTCAAGACTTGCAGAGCCTGTCAAACTCGTGTAGAATAAGTTAAGTACTAATATAAGGTGATGGAGGAAAATATATGAATAAATCGCCCATCAATTTACAAGATACCTTTTTAAATCAGGTACGCAAGGAAAACCTTCCTGTGACCATTTACTTGGTTAACGGGTTTCAGCTTAAGGGACTTATCAGAGGTTTTGATAACTTCACAGTGGTTATTGAGTTTGAAGGTAGACAACAAATGGTCTATAAGCATGCAATTTCAACTGTGATGCCAATTCGTCCTATTAACTTTATGGCAGCGAGTGCTGCTGAATCCTCTACGAGTTCTTAGACCTAAAATGTGTAATCCCAATAGCTCGAAAACATGAAGAACTAAGCTTGGTAATTCTACCAAACTTAGTTCTTTCTCTTGAATTCGTAGCTCTTTTATGATATCTTTGTTTTATATGCTTTTATCTTAGTGAAAGAAAGGAACTCAACTGAAACTATGGAAACTCGAAATTTAAGAAACATTGCAATTATCGCTCACGTTGATCATGGGAAGACGACGCTTGTGGATGCCATGTTAAAACAAAGTGGAACTTTTAGAGCTAACCAACAAGTTATAGAACGCGTCATGGATTCCAATGATTTAGAACGTGAACGTGGCATTACAATCCTATCCAAAAATACATCCGTTCATTGGCAGGGGACGAAGATTAACATTATTGATACGCCAGGCCATGCTGACTTCGGCGGTGAAGTTGAACGCGTTTTACAAATGGTCAATGGGGTGCTCCTCATTGTAGATTCTTTCGAAGGACCCATGCCTCAAACCCGTTTTGTTTTGAGAAAAGCTTTAGAGCTTAAACTTGTGCCGATTGTTGTTATTAATAAAATTGACCGCCCTGACGCCCGCCCAGATGAGGTAGTTGATGAAGTCCTTGACCTCTTTATTGAGCTTGGTGCTGAAGACGATCAGTTAGATTTTCCAGTCGTTTATGCCTCTGCTCGTGCAGGAACCGCAGGACTCGCTCACGATTCATTGTCAGATTCTTTAACGCCCTTATTTTCAGTGATCTTAGAACACATTCCAGCTCCCGTCGTCGATCTAGAAGCACCGTTTCAGATGCTTGTCACCACTTTGGACTACGATGATTATGTCGGGAAAATTGCTGTTGGCAGAATTGTTCGTGGTACAATTCACCAAAACGAAACAATCACCTTAATTAAACGGGATGAGAGTTTTGAACGAGCTAAAGTCGGAAAAGTTATGATCTTTGAAGGCCTAAAACGACAAGACGTTCTAGAAGCATCGGCCGGAGAAATTGTTGCACTTACGGGGCTTACTAGCGCTAATATCGGAGAAACAGTAGCTAGTTCTATAACTCCTGAAGCCTTACCAACCATCGAAGTCGATGAGCCTACGTTGTCCATGAATTTTATGGTCAATAACAGTCCCTTCGCTGGTCGAGAAGGTCATTTCGTAACCTCTCGAAAGATACGTGAACGTCTTTGGAAAGAAGTCGAAACGAATGTTAGTCTGAGGGTCGAAGAAACGGATTCTGCAGATAGTTTTCAAGTATCTGGTAGGGGAGAACTTCACCTCTCGATTCTGATTGAAAACATGCGTCGAGAAGGGTATGAGCTTCAAGTTTCTAAACCCGAAGTTATTTATAAAATGATCGATGGGGTCAAATGCGAACCGATCGAGTTCCTAATCTGTGATCTTCACGAAAGTGCACTGGGTTCGATCATGGAGCTTCTCGGAAAACGGAAAGCAGAAATGGCCAATATGATAAATCTTTCTCCTACGCAACTCCGTCTAGAATTTAGAATTCCGGCACGTGGCCTTATTGGCTTCCGTGGAGACTTCTTATCTGAGACTAGGGGTGAAGGTATGATGAGTCATATGTTCTTGGGTTATGAACCTTATAAAGGGGATATCCCTGGACGAAGTCGTGGGGCACTCATCGCTTTTGAAGAGGGAGAAACAAACGCTTACGGTCTTTTTTCGGCTCAGGATCGAGGAACTTTGTTTGTTGATCCAGGCCTTCATGTGTATGGAGGAATGGTTGTTGGAGAGAATAAACGTGAGCAAGACATTGAAGTGAACGTTTGTAAGAAAAAACAACTCACGAATATGCGTACCAGTTCGGCCGATGAAGCATTACGCCTCGATAAATCTAGAGAATTTTCCTTGGAACAATGTCTAGAATTTATCAATGATGATGAGTTAGTCGAAATTACACCCAAGAGTGTCCGCATCCGTAAGAAATTTTTAGATCACCAGGCCCGAGTACGATACTCTAAGACCTTAACAGGAAAATAATAACAACGGATTTCTAAGACACCTTTTATCTTTACTTGAGTATAGTAGTAAGGATGGGAGGTGCCTGTACTTATGACAATCCGTGTGACGTTTAGACCCGACAAACATCAGCCACCAGTCATTCAATCTCCCTTGCCCCGCGAATCCGCACAGATTATCACACCTGTGACAGAGTTGGTCGGGAGCGGAAAAGTGCGCAAGAATAATCCTTCATCCCTTGAAAAAGAGAAAGATAAAGTCGCGGAGATCCTTGATGAATTGGAAGGGTTTATAGGCTTAGTAACCGTGAAACGCCTCATTCGTGAATTACAAGCCTATGTGGAAATCCAAAAGCGACGTACGCGGGAAAAACTTATTGCCGAGCCTTTAGTTTTGCATATGATTTTTCGAGGGAACCCTGGCACTGGCAAAACAACGGTGGCTCGCTTGGTAGGACGACTGTTTAAAGAAATGGGAGTACTGCCAAAAGGGCATGTGATCGAATGTGAGCGAGCTGATCTTGTCGGGGAATATATAGGACATACTGCACAAAAAACAAGGGAACAACTAAAGAAGGCATTAGGCGGAGTCCTTTTCATAGATGAAGCCTATTCGCTAGCTCGCGGGGGAGAAAAGGATTTCGGCAAAGAAGCCATAGATGCGCTGGTAAAAGCCATGGAGGATAACAAGGATAACCTTGTATTAATTCTAGCTGGTTATCGTCATGAAATGGAGTTTTTCTTGCACTCAAACCCTGGGCTGCGATCACGCTTCCCAATACATATTGATTTTCCAGATTATACGCTCGATGAATTATTAGCCATCGGGAATTCAATGCTCAAGTCCCGACAATACGAGCTTTCTCCAGAGGGTTCGGAGGCGCTCCGCTTCAACCTGCTAAGTTTAATCAATTCTCATCCTTATGCCGGAAATGCACGGCTTGTTCGTAACCTCGTGGAAAAGACTGTCCGTAAACAGGCTGTTCGGTTATTTCAAAAATCTAGCTCAAGCCGCGAAGAACTAATTCAAATATTACCTGTGGATATTACCCTAGAAGATCTCTAATCGTATCTTTTAGGTGAAATATTATATAACAAACTTAGAATGAGAGGGCAATCTATGGATATGGATATTTCGGGAGAATTGTCCGGGATTCGGGCAAGCCAGTTACAAGAGCTTAAAGATCTTTCTGATATTAAGACTGAACGTTCCGAACTAATCCATCCTGAAATCCTTCAAGAGCTCATTCGGCTGACTCAGCTTTGGAATAGGGAAATAGCCGTCTATCTATCCCGCCCAGGTACACTACTCGCGGCGGCGATTGGGCGTCATGCCAATGTAACGCTACCCCAGATCAAAGGCCGCTCAGTCGGAAAACACCTGAGGTGCATCCATACCCATCCCAATGGAGACCCTAGACTTAGTCCACTAGATCATAGTGCCTTGTTATCACTACAACTGGAAAGTATGGCTGCAGTTGGTGTTCGCGACGGTTTACTTACAGGAATTCAGATTGCCTTTCGAACAGGAGAGGACGATTCTTTTAACGTAAATCTCAGTTCTGAAAACTGGCAAGCCTTTGATTATAACGATTCCTTATCTAGCTTTTCTAAGGTTGCGCCTAAAACTGAAACTGCCTCTGGTAAAGAACACGCTTTCCTTATCGCGCTCGTTGACAGTGACCAAGAAGACAATGAAGATTTGATTGAACTACGTGAGCTGGCCCGAACAGCTGGCGTTGACGTAGTCGGGCAAATAGTCCAACTGCGTCGTTATGGTCAGTCTCGAAGCTATTTGGGGAGCGGAAAAATTGAAGAATTAGTTCATCGTTTACAGGAGACTGAGGCTAATGTCGTGATTTGTGATGATGAACTATCACCGGCCCAGTTACGGACCTTAGAGACGGAAACTGGGCTCAAAGTATTAGATCGTACAGGATTGATCTTAGATATTTTTGCGCAACGTGCTCAGTCTCGAGAAGGCAAACTTCAAGTCGAATTGGCGCAGCTTAAACATTTATTACCTTATCTATCGGGACAAGGACAAGCACTTTCTCGCTTAGGGGCCGGAGTCGGCTCGCGCGGACCAGGTGAAACAAAATTAGAGCTTGATCGCAGGCGCATGCGGGATAGGATTTCTCAATTAGAGAAAGAATTAAAGCTGGTCTTACAGCATCGCGATGTCCAGCGTCGTCAAAGAACGAGAAGTGGACTTCCGACAATTGCGATAGTTGGGTATACGAATGCTGGGAAAACAACATTTTTAAAAGTAGCTATGGAACAGACCGGTAGCCGTTCCGACATACCGGTCGGGGAAAATAAACTATTCGCAACCTTAGATCCAATTGTTCGTAGTATCAGAGTAGACTCATCCTTGGAAATTCTCCTCAGCGATACGGTTGGGTTTATTCGAAAATTGCCAACCCAACTCCTGCGTGCTTTTTTGGCGACGCTTGAAGAAGTACAACAAGCGGATATTCTAATACATGTTGTTGATGCGAGCCATCCGCAAGCACTCCAACACGCCGAGACTGTGCATGAGGTGCTAAAGCAACTGGGCTGCAATGACAAACCCATGATAACGCTATTAAATAAGGTCGATAAAGTCTCAGATGAAGACGACCTTACCGAACTAGTCGAGCGCCTTCCTCATCCGATCGAGTTATCCCTCGCACGGGGAGACTCCTTAAAGCCAGTTTGGAATGCTCTCAGTTCATTATTAACTTGAATTTTAACTATATTGTTATCATATTAGGATTGTTTTAATAGAAGGAAGTTGTTTGTATTTGAATCCCAACTGGCCGGAGTTAATTCGTAAAGCAGTAGCTGAGGCAGAAGTAACACTCCTGCGTCAACTACCCGAGATACAAGACATTGCCACACATAACCATGAAAAGGTTTTGCAAGCCTTTCAATCCGAACAGGTTTCAACCTATCATTTACATGGAACGACCGGTTATGGTATAGGTGATACAGGCCGTGAAGTCCTAGACCGCGTTGTTGCACGCATTTTAGGCTCAGAAGCAGCGCTTGTGCGGGGTCAATTTGTTTCTGGTACTCACGCTATTGCAGCTGCCTTATTTGGTGTCTTGCGTCCTGGAGATCATGTTATTTCAGTCACGGGAGCACCCTATGATACTTTGGAAGAAGTCATAGGTATACGGGGGAAAGGACAAGGGAGCCTGAAAGATTTCGGTGTATCCTACGATGCTATTCCTCTAGATCCGCAAGGAAAAATACAGTATCTACTATTATCCAAGTGTATAACTGATAAAACTCGTATGTTGATGGTTCAACGCTCATGCGGATATGCGTGGAGAAATTCACTGATGATATCTCAGCTCGAGGAACTGGTTACTTTTGTTAGAAGTAGTTATCCACAATTACTTATCTTTGTAGATAATTGTTATGGAGAACTTGTCGAAAAGCAGGAACCCGGTGATATCGGTGTTGATTTGATGGCTGGTTCGCTGATCAAAAATCTGGGAGGAAGTCTTGCTCCGACAGGTGGATATGTAGCTGGTCGCTCAGATTTGGTTAAACTTACAGCCCAACGTTTGACCGCTCCAGGTATTGGTGAGTATATGGGCGCTACTTTAGAATGGCAGCGCTTGTTTTATCAAGGATTATTTTTTAGTCCCTTAACTGTTTCTGAATCCATTAAAGGTGCTGTTTTTTCCGCGGCATTTTGGCGCGCCCTAGGGTTTGAAGTACATCCTGAACCTGAAGCTCCAAGAGCAGATCTCATACAAGCTGTAAAACTAGGATCACGTGCTAAGATGATCGCCTTTTGTCAGGGACTTCAGAAAGGCTCACCTGTGGATTCACATGTTTTGCCCATACCTTCTGGAATGCCGGGGTATGAAGACGAAGTTATCATGGCTGGAGGTACGTTTATTCAAGGAGCTACCAGCGAATTTTCTGCAGACGGTCCACTCCGAGAACCCTATATTGTTTATCAGCAAGGGGGCATCTCCAGTACCTATGTCCAGATGGGCAACATTTTAGCAGCTCTAAATTTATGTAAACTAGGGCTTTTAGGCTAACTCATCGATCTTCGTCTCAACGATTTTCGATAGAGAATGACGGCCTTCCTTTTAATAATAAACAAAACTGTGTTAAAATGAAAGGGAAGAGAGGGGCGAATTATGGGAGATTCAGAGTCACCGAAAAGCACAATGCGTTTTTTAATTGAACTTGTTGAAATCGTTCTGATAGCTTTTGCACTTTCATGGGTCTTGCGCACTTATGTTATCGAAGCTCGTAAAGTTCCTACTGGTTCAATGCTGCCTACGATTCAACTGGAAGATCGTGTGATCGTGGATAAGTTTTTCTTTAAAAACTTTGACCACATTAGTCCCGGAGATATCATCGTCTTTCATCCACCACTAAGTGCTCACTCGACAGAGGACTTTATTAAACGAGTGGTTGGTATGGCCGGAGATAAACTGGAAATACGTAATCACAAGACCTATGTAAACGGTCAAGAAGTTTATGAACCTTATGTCGTAGATAGATCTAAAAATGATTTTGGCCCGATCGATATTCCTGAAAATTCAGTGTTCGTTATGGGCGATAATCGCAACAATAGCGCTGATTCTAGGGAGTGGGGCTTTTTACCTACTCAAAATATAACTGGCCGAACTTTATTCCGATATTGGCCAATGGATCAAATAGGTGCTCTTGCCCGTTAGGTGGGAGCTTTTTTCTTTCTTTCAGCATATATTGATATCAGTTACAATTACGTCTTCTTAGAGGACATTGGAACACATAACAGGACATTTTTCCAATTACTTAATTGAGAGGGTGGAGCTTAGTGGAAGATCATAAACAAAGGGTAGTTCTATTGTTTGGCGGACGATCAGGAGAACATGAAGTTTCCTTAAATTCAGCCCAGTCGATCGTTAAAGCGATTGATCGAACACGTTACAATGTTGAAACAATCGGAATTAATAAACAAGGCCAATGGTTTTGGGGTGTTCTTCCCGAAACTTTGATAAAAGAAGGGTTTCCACCGGCAGACCAGACACACCAGGTTACGCTGGTCATTGACCCGACAAACCCTCATTTTATAGCCTTAGACGGTCATACTCTTCCAAACCAGGGGAAATTCGATATTGTTTTCCCAGTGCTTCATGGCCCATACGGAGAAGATGGAACGATCCAGGGATTACTTGAGATGGCGAATGTACCTTATGTAGGGTCAGGGGTTTTAGGCTCTTCTCTAGGGATGGACAAAGATCGGATGAAAGCAGTCTTCCATGAGAAAGGGCTACCCCAAGCGCGCTATTTGACCCTACTGCGTTCAGACCTACTGAATCGACGGGATGCATGCCTTGATGAAATTGAAATCAAGATCGGTTACCCCTGCTTTGTAAAGCCAGCTAATCTTGGGTCAAGTGTGGGTATCTCTAAAGCACGTCATCGTGAAGAATTATTGGCCGCCTTGGATGTTGCGACCATCTTCGACCGAAAAATTGTTGTAGAAGAAAATATTACCGGACAAGAGATTGAAGTTGCCGTTCTGGGAAATGATAATGCAAAAGCTTCAATACCTGGAGAAGTAAAACCAGCACATGAGTTTTACACATACGAAGCTAAGTACTCTAATATTGGTTCAAGCTTGTTAATTCCAGCTCCACTCGATGAAGCTATCATTGCACGTGTAAAAGAAATGGCGGTTGAAGCCTTCCGTGCAGTAGAAGCGAGTGGCCTCAGTCGTGTTGACTTCTTTGTAACCTGTGAAAATGAAATCTTCCTTAATGAGATTAATACATTGCCGGGATTTACAGAAATATCGATGTATCCTAAGCTTTGGGAGGCGTCAGGTATTCCTTACTCTGAATTAATTGACCAATTGATTTCATTAGGGTTGGAACGTTTTCTGGATAAACAAAACTGTAAAATTTCTCGCGAGTGAACTCTCCAAACTAAAGTTGAACATTGAGACTTAAGTGGGGAGTCTACCCCCACAGTACGGGCGACCACTCCCACTTATAGAAATGGGATTCTCACGATTGGAAAATTTAAATGTTAAAAGGGGAGCAGATGAATCTGCTCCCCTTTTAACATTTAAAACTAAGCTAGTTTATTCTGAGATTGAACGACGAGATAGAGCGTAACATAGCTCTCTAGCGCATATCTTTATTTATAGGACTTTCTAAACTATTGAAGAGTACGGAAAACACCAACAACTTTTCCTAAAATCGAGACGTCCTGGGAATAAATTGGTTCCATCGCAGGATTTTCAGGCTGAAGGCGAATTAGAGTCCTTTCTTTATAAAAGCGTTTAACCGTCGCCTCATCTCCGATTAACGCAACAACAATTTCGCCATTTCTTGCCTCGTTCTGTTGACGCACAATAATAAAATCTCCATCTAAAATACCAGCATTTATCATACTTTCTCCTTGAACTTTAAGCATGAAAACGTTATCTTGGCGGACAAGATCAGCAGGAAGGGGAAAGGTGCCTTCAATGTTTTCCACGGCTAAAATCGGTTGGCCAGCGGTGACACGACCTATAACGGGTATGTGGACGACTTTTTTTGCTTCGAGTATGTCGCTTGAACTATCCAGAATCTCAATCGCACGAGGTTTTGTGGGATCACGTCGAATATATCCTTTATCCTCTAACGTTTGCAGATGACCGTGCACTGTAGAGCTCGATAGTAATCCGACAGCTTCGCCGATTTCTCGTACAGCAGGTGGATATCCTTTTTTACGTATTTCTTGTTTTATGAACTCTAAAATATTTGTTTGCCGCAATGACAAATCTGGGTACATAATCACACCCCCATCTTTTCATTAATTTTACCATTCATCAAAACAAAGTGCAAACAAATGTTCGTGAAATTGTTAAGAAAAGAATTGAAGAAAATGGAGGAGAAGACGATGAAAACGTTGAAAACGATGAGATTTCCATCGAAGTTGAAACGAATACTTGCTCAGTTGGGTTTCCTCATCATATTGGCTATAGTTGCATGGCAAGAACTTCACAGTCCGCCCAAAATTCTTTCAGATGTATATCCCTATTTAACATCAATAACACCGACACTAGTGAAGCAGTGTATACAAGAAAATCGATCAGTACCATCGATTCCCTTAGAGGAGTTAATAGCAATACGCTCAACAATCCCTGAAAGCGAAGCACAAGTCTTGATTAATCAGCTTAAGAACCAGGTCCCTTTTGCGGATATAGACTGGGGATTGCTCTCCAAAAATACCAAGAATATGGTTCAAAGGCATCGGGAAATTCTAAATAAGTATACATATTACCAGCCCAACAAGTACTTATTTCCGGTTATTGGGACTACGTGGTTTGGTGATAGTTATGGAGCAGACCGAGAAGGGGGAGCGCGTAGGCATGAAGGAACAGACCTGTTTGGGAAAGAAGGAACTCCCATTGTCAGTATCTGTGGTGGGAAAGTTGAACAATTAGGTTGGAACAGGTTGGGTGGAGAACGTGTCGGTATACGCGGGGATGATGGTAATTATTATTATTACGCACATCTAAAATCTATTGCCGCTACGCTTGTAAAAGGGAACCGAGTACAAGTAGGAGAGCCCTTGGGGACTATGGGGCATACAGGCGATGCTCTTGGAACGCCAGATCATCTGCATTTTGGGATTGAACTTCCGAACGGGCAATGGATTAATCCCTATCCATTTTTAGCAGTATGGCAGTATTGGAATGAGGAGATGGGTACATAGCCTTTCGTTTGATGCCAGTGTTATAAAACTTGCCCCAACACCTAGGATTCGTTATAATAACTTAGTCAGTTATGAATAATATTATTGTTATATTATTGCATGGATTATCTACTTAGTTACAGTACTTAATTACAGTACTTAATACTTACTTCTAAAGATAAAGAGGGGTTTCATGAGGCATTCTAAGCATCGTTTTGGCTCGAAAGTATCGATTCTAATTCTATTAATATTGGTCAGTGTTTTGTCTTATTTCGGATACCTATACATAAATCCTACTATCACAAAAGGGCCTGTTACTGGGACTGAGACCAAACCGAATACCATCAATTCTAAGACATTGATATCGAATAAGGATCTCTCAACCAAAGATGAAAGCTACGTTCTTATAGACCCACAAACAACTCAGGTTCTGAAATCATACAATGCCGACCGTAAACGGGCACCCGCGAGTACCACAAAGCTCCTTACGGGTCTTCTCGCAGAGAAGACCCTGAAAGATACAGATGTTGTACGTGTTGGCACTGAAGTGATTATGGAGGGGTCACAGCTTGGTCTCAGCCCAGGCGATCAAATATCAGTCAAGGAGCTCTTAACCGCACTATATGTTCACAGTGCTAATGATGCAGCTGCAGCGCTAGCAGTAAAAATCAGCGGTTCAATCCCAGCCTTTGCGGAAGAAATGAACAACTATGCGGTCACTCTAGGATGTGTTGATAGTCAATTTAAAAACCCTCATGGAATGCCTGACCCGGACCAATATACTACTGCAAATGACCTGAGTAAAATATCAAGTCAATTTCTCAAGAATGAACGGCTTATGAAATTGGTCAAACTATCTCATGCACGAATTCAATGGAAAGATGCAAAAGGTAACCCTCGTCAAGCCGAGTTTGACAATACGAATCGTCTTCTTGGGAACTATCCAGGAGACGAAGGTCTTAAAACAGGTACGACAACAGCAGCTGGACAGTGCCTAGTATCATATGTCACAAGACTCGATGGAGAGTTATTACTCGTTTTATTGGGAAGCGAGAATCGCTACAATGACACCATCAAGTTATTGGATGAAGGGTGGGCTGATCAGCGGTCAAAGGCGGCACTTCGAGGGCTGGCTAAAGACCCTAAATCACTAATTATGAGTCCTGGAATATTTTAGTTATTTTATTTTGATTATATTTTATTAATTCGGAGGTTCGAAAAAATTGAAAAATTTTGGTGAAGCATGCGTATTAGAAGATAGATCATGCACTGAATGTGGCGAGTGTGATCAATGTGATCAAGATCCAAACAAACAATGTGATAATTGTGGTCAATGTATTGAATTACCAGATGGAGATTTCGCAGAAATAGAGATTGACGATATATTATTGAACACGGATAACCCAACTCCTGCCTCTCGCCATAAAGGGAAGGGTAACAAATATAAGATTAAAGCATAGATTAGTGAATCATTATAGATATTTGTTTAGCTCATAATCATAGTGGTAAGATCCTTAACTAATTTCCCTTGCTCGTCACAGATCTTAACCCTAACTTTGCCATTTTCTAAAGTGAAATAAAGAATATATTTCTTTCTGTCACCTTTAACCAAAGGATCAGCTAGGCTTTTTCTGGCAATACTCACTGGCCCAAAGAGATTCTCATCTTCGAGGATAATTTTGGGTCCTTGTTTATAATTACATATATTCAGTTTACCCCTGTGGCTTTCATCATAACTAGTATAGACTAAAGTATAATCCTCATTGAAGGTAGTTGAGTCCAAAGCAGGCACCGCACCTTTTGGATCATTATTAAATGGATAGTTACTAGGAAAAGGAGAAGAGAGGTGATGTAGTGAAGTCAATAGCAAACTATATCTCAATTGTGAGAATATTTCTTGCCCTTACATTGGCTTTTGTTAAACCATTAAGTACAGCATTTTTCCTATTCTATCTAGTTTGTGGAATTAGCGATGTTTTTGATGGATATATAGCAAGAAAAACAAACACCACAAGCAAATTGGGTGAAAAGCTTGACTCAGTTGCAGATTTGATAATGGTTGTGGTAGTGATGATTGTACTGTATCCAATTATCACGCTAACAGTTCAAATCATTGTTTGGATAGTTATCATCGGAATAATCAGAGCAGTATCAATGATGGTGGTTTTTGTAAAGTATAAAACTTTTGGGATACTTCATACTTATGGGAACAAAACTACAGGGCTTGTTCTGTTTGCATTCCCACTATCACTTGCTTTTGTCCAATCAAATGTGGCGATGTATATTATTTGTGCGGTTGCAAGTATTTCTGCTATTGAAGAATTATTCATTCATCTATTGTCAAATGAATTGCGAACAAATAAGAAGAGTATATTCACATAATGAGTTCTTATATTATAATGTCGTCTTCCCGACATTATAATGGTCGTGTTTATGACAAAGTAATAGTCTTGTACACGACAAACTATATACACAACTTTCATGTAAAATTAGTAAATATATCGACATACTAGTGTATAAAGTATTTGTATTTTAAAATAATTTCCAGGTTGTTTTTTGGCGTATGAAGACATTTGTTGTTTCCACTAGGATGTCTCTTACCATCATGCTGGAAACTTAAAAGTGCATATTCTAAATAGAGATTAAGAGAATATTTTAGGTGTGTTCAGGGTGTTGACTGAGGGAAAAGTCTACATCCTTTTTTAGTGAAAATTCTGTAATGGGGAACTAAAATCAGTATGCTCGTGCTAAACTGAGAGTAAATACATAGTTATTTAAGAATGTTAGTAAGAAAAAACACAGATGGGGGCCAAATGTTGAAGAAAAGCACAATTCCTTGGTGGATGCGCCTTAAAAATCATTTTCTTTTATTTGGTGTTACCATGTCCATTCTTCCTCTGTTCCTTCTTGGGAATTTAGGATTTACCTCTGTGCGTCAAAATCTACAAAAAAATATTCATGAACAAGACTTTGTGCAGGTCTCAGTAATAGCGAATGAAATTCGGGACTTCGTCACAAATGTTGAGAATAGTTTAATCCTAACGAAGTCAACGAGTGCTCACGCTCTCGTTGGGAAAGATGAAACATCACGTCGGATTATTTTAGAAATACTTTTGCAAAAAGAGTCATTTATTGAAGAAATTAAGATTACTGATGGAAATTTTAACATCATCGATCAGATAACTCGTCAAGAGGGAATTTCCACTCATACGTCTGCAGGTAAAATTGAAAATCTGATATCTACGGAAAAATCATCAGCTATGGGTGAAGTGTTCTTCTCAAGTGATAATCGCCCGGAGATCTATCTGACTGTAGCGGTTCAAGACCCCTTGAGTAAAGCTCGAATTGGATATTTGCAAGCTAAAGTGGACTTAAATGGGATTATCAGCCGATATGTTAATATACAGCTAGGTGAGGGAGAGTACGTATTTATTGTTGACCAAGCTGGAAATTTAATTGGGCATACTGATACCAATCTTGTCTTGCATCATATGGAAATTCGTCAAAATCCTGCAGTTCAAAGTTTTCTGGAGGGAGAGGATTTTTCCCAGGGAAATGAGTATAAAAATCTAGAAGGTGTTTCTGTCATAGGGGCGTTTGCTTCTATGGGTACTCCGAATTGGGCAGTATTTATTGAGCAGCCAGCCCGGGTAGCGAATAAACCAATTGTAGAATTTGCTTTTCGGCTCATCGTGATTGCCATTTTAATCATGGTCCTAGTCATGATTTTAAGTATTGCCTTTGGTTTAAAAGTGGTTCATCCAATTGAAAATCTTGAAGGTCAAGTTAGACGAATCATTTCAACGGGAGACTTAGAATCCCATATTCCAATCGAGAGCTGGGATGAAATCGGGAGGTTAGTTAAATCTTTTAATCAGTTGTTAAATTCACTAGATCAAAAGAATGAAAACTTGAAGAATGAGAAGGAGTTGTTAACCACCGTCGTTGACGGGGTCGGCGCAGGAATGGTGCTTCTAAATCTGGATAAGAAGATTATTTGGTGGAATACGAAGTTTGCAGAATGGTTTGGACCTCAATTAGAGAATCTCCCTTGTGATCAAGTTGTTAACGGAAAAGGAATGGAGGGCGTTTACCACGAAAAAGGGCGTAATATCTGTTCTGTTTTTGTAAACGAGGAACGCCGACATTTCCGTCAGATGCAGTATGAGTTATCACCTGATAATCCAGAGAGTGCGGCTTACCTGTTACTGCTCGACGATGTTACCCAAGAGGTGGAAATGGAAGCCCGCATGATTGAGACGGATAAAATGGCTGCCATTGGACTTTTGGCCTCAGGAGTTGCTCATGAAATTAACAATCCCTTAGCTATAATTGCAGCTCATAGTGAGGACTTACTGGACCGCTTGAATGAGGATGAACTGGGGCCGACTCTTGTGGAAATCAAGACTGGCTTTAAGACGGTCCTGGGTCAAATCGACAGATGTAAACAGATTACGGATCGTTTACTTGGTTTTGCCCGTCAGCGCATCAACGGGAGTGATCTTATCGAAATTGGTGTAGTCAGCGTGCAGACCCTTGGACTTTTAGAACATAAGATTAAACACAAGAAGATTAATATTGAAGTCGAACTGGAAAATAGTCTATTTATCCTGGGTAATGAAAATGAGTGGCAGCAAGTGGTTCTCAATCTGATAAACAATGCTTTGGATGCCTCTACTGAAGGACAAGTGATCGAAGTTAAAGGATGCCACGAAGGCGATAAAATTCATTTTATGGTCAAGGATTATGGGGAAGGAATTCCTCAAATCAATCTGAAGAAGGCATTCGACCCGTTTTTTACAACGAAGTCTATAGGACAAGGAACAGGCTTGGGGTTGTATGTAAGTTACGGTATTGTTCAGAAGATGCAAGGCGAGATGGCTTTAGAAAGTACGGAATGTCAAGGAACTTGTGTGAGGATAACCTTGCCGCTCCATAAGGGAGGAGATTAAACTAAATGAAGCACTGTCACAGGATTCTAATCTTAGACGATGAGGAGGCCTTGCGCGCGATTATCGCGCAGCGTTTAAAGCGTAAGGGCTATGAAATAATGGAAGCTGGCACAGCCAAAGAAGGTTTATCCCTTCTCAAAAATACTTTAATAGATGCTGTCCTGTTGGATATCAATCTGCCGGACGGTGACGGGCTTATTCTTTTACCAAAGATTAAACAATTACAACCCGATCTCCAAGTTGTTATGTTAACTGGAAATGGGACGATCGAGTCAGCCATTGAAGCTATGAAACTTGGAGCGTATGATTACCTGACCAAACCGTGCAACTTGTCCGAGCTCGAAATCACGTTGCAAAAGGCCCTTGAAAAACAGAAGTTACTGTTGGAAAATACAGGGCTTAGGCAGGTAGTGAACCGCCAAACTCCAGAACTGAAAATTACCGCCGAAAGTGCACCCATGATTGAGCTCCTTGAGATGACCCGTAAAGTTGCTCAAACAGACGCATCAGTCCTCATACAAGGAGAGAGCGGCGTCGGTAAGGAGTTGATTGCTCAAGCAATCCATCACTGGAGCTCACGGGTAAATCGCCCCTGGATTCCTGTAAACGCAGGCGCAATTCCAGAAACTTTAATAGAGAGTGAGCTTTTTGGACACGAAAAAGGAGCCTATACTGGAGCAGGGTCTCAGAAAATCGGATTAGTAGAAATGGCCGACAATGGCACTCTCTTTCTCGACGAAATCGGTGAGATGCCCTTGTCGATTCAAGTAAAGCTTCTCCGGTTCTTAGAAAGCGGAGAATTCCGGCGCGTTGGAGATACCCGACTTCGACAGGTAGATGTTCGGATTGTAGCAGCAACAAATAGAGATCTTCAGTACGAAATAAATCTCGGAAGATTTCGAGAAGATTTATTTTATCGCTTAAACGGCTTAACCTTAATTGTCCCTCCTCTACGCGATCGACGAGATGATATTCTTCCTCTTGTAAAGCAGTTTCTGGAAACCAAGAACAACAAAAAACTACTTCATGACGAATATCTTTTATTACCAGAAACAATAGAGCAATTGCTAAATTATGATTTTCCGGGTAATGTTCGTGAGCTCTTCCATCTCATTGAACGGGGAAAAATCCTGTCTGTCGGTGGAAGGATCGCACCTAAAGATATTTGGGGAAACTCAGATCAAGTCCTGAGGTCATCTCACTCCTCCAGTTCAGAAGATGGATTCTTTGATATATTCCGTGGCAATCAATATCCTTCAATAGAAGATGTTGAAAAGCACTACATTCTAGCTACTCTAAAAAGAGTGAAGGGCAATAAGACACAAGCTGCGAATTTATTAGGTATTAGCGTGCGGAATCTGTATCGAAAGTTACAGAGTTATGGGGTGGTTGAATAATGGGTTATACATCCTCTGCAAAGAAATCTACAACTCCTTCCGGAGGCTGGTCCGACCTGTGGAAACAGGAAGATTATTGGGCTATGTGGCTTGGTGTAACGATCGTACTGTTAGCTATCGTGTTTTGGAGTAATGGACACAGCTTTATGAATTGGATTGTCCTTAAGATCCCGATTTATAGCGACTATAACACTGCCTTAAGTTATCTTAGTAGCCATAAGACCACGCTCTTAACACTCTATTTATTTTTTCTAATTATATTTTCGATCGCGGTTAAAGCTCTGACTGGAGAAGTTAAACGATTTTTAGTGGGATTCACGTTTCTTTTTTTACTCAGTCTTCTGGTATCGGTATGGGGTTCTTGGGATGTCATGAAAAGATATAACTTTGAAACCCCGCTTCTCGCGCTCGTAGTAGGACTTATAATTAGTAACCTTTTAAAGATTCCGTATTGGCTAAGCACCGCACTCCAGACCCAATTTTACATTAAGCTAGGAATTGTGTTAATGGGTGCTTCCTTACCCTTTACTTTAATTGTCAGAGCCGGTTCGACCGCTTTTGCCCAAGCAACAATTATTGCCCTAGCTACATTCCTCACCATTTATTGGACTGGAACAAGGGTTTTCGCGCTAGATAAGCGCTTTGCTGCTACACTGGCAGCCGGAGGTTCGATCTGCGGTGTTTCTGCTTCTATTGCCATTGGTGGAGCTGTTAAAGCAGAAAAGCAGCACGTGTCCATTGCAATTTCTTTGGTTATTCTGTGGTCCATCATCATGATTTTCATCCTCCCCTTAGCCATTAAGGTATTGCATATTCCACCCGGTCCAGCAGGTGCTTGGATTGGCACATCGGAGTTTGCAGATGCTCCTGGTATGGCTGCAGCCGCTGCTATTAATGAACAAGCAATCAAAACATTTACCCTGATGAAAGTCGTAGGTCGTGACATGTTCATTGGGATCTGGTGTTTTATTATGGCTTTTATTTCTGTCACAAGATGGGATAAAAGGTCTGTCGGCACCAAACCAAATGCTCTTGATATCTGGATACGTTTTCCAAAATTCGTTATAGGGTTCTTTATAGCCTCAATTATCATAACTTTCTTAGCTGCTTCTCCAAGTGTAGTGACTTCCAAAGCGCTCGATAATAACATCATTAATCCGATTATAGAATTAAGAAATTGGGCTTTTATCTTCACCTTTCTCTCAATTGGCTTAACGAGTCGCTTGAAGGAACTTGCTTCAGTCGGTTGGAAGCCATTTGCAGCTTTTACTGCTGGTGTATTGGTAAATATCCCACTTGGATATCTGTTATCGGTTGTAATTATGGGTAACTATTGGATAACTATCAAGTAAATTTTAAGCCGGTGTGGCATTAATAGGTGTTATTTTATCACTCCAGTCCATTAGAAAAGCCACCTTTGCAGGTGGCTTTTACACTTATTTAGGACCAATATATATGGAGCATTTTACTTTTTTGGCTAAAGAATGGAGATTATACCTAAGACCTGCAGTAGCGGCAGGAGCAGTTGCATGTGGGTTCGGCAAAACCAGTATGGCGGTCTCATTCTCTACAGTTAGTTCTCCGATAAGTTTTTCGGTTTTACCGATTCTTAACTCGGTTTCCACTTCGCCACCATTTTCCTTAACCCTTTCTGCAACCTCGCTTAGTACTTCTTCGGAGTGTTTATGAAGACCGTCTTCAAACCAGTGATAAAATCGCATCCGAGTAGAGGACGTGTTAATCCATTCATCTCCTAAAAAGTTCTTCCAGCCTTCATCCAAAATGAAGATTGCCCTTAAAGGAAGCTTCAGCGCCAGAGACATCTCGGTTGCCATTTGACCGGCAGCATCTGCCGAAGGCGAACCGTCGGTAATAAATAGAATTTGACCGTTCATTTGGAAACCCTCTTTCTTTATTTTAGAGAATTAGAATTATGATCATTACAAGAGCAGCACCAAAAATTGCAAATAAGTCTTCATGTTTATCATTACTAAACAGTGACAATTGCTTCTCTTCTTTTTTGTCAGACATATATCCTTACCCCCTTAATATTTACCTTAATTGAACCGTTTATTAAAACAACCATAGAACAACGACTAAGGAAAGCGCAGCCTTTAAGAAACCTGCAACAGAACCAATAATCAGTGGAGTTCCTCCGGCTTTTCTCATTTCGGCAAAAGAGATTTGTAAACCTAAACCAGTGAGACCGATAGAGAAGAACCAGCTATAAACATCACGGAATGCTTTTAGATCTGCAGAAGCCGGTGAAGTAGGACCAAACACCCCGAAGGAAGTTAAAGTAACCGTTATGATAAAACCAAGCACGAATAAGGGAAATTTGCTGAAGAAATTTTTCCCCATGTTAGCGGTTGCATCTCCAGTTTCGTCATTAGACATTCGAGCATAAAGAACCGTGATCAACAGAACCACAAAGGGCAGGAACACAACTCGAGTTAAGTTGTAGATCTCGCCCACTTTTAAGCTGATAGACGGTATCTCTTTGGTGCCGGGGTCAAAGGCAAGGGCTGCCGCTAATACTTGTCCTGAGTTTAAGATACCGGTACCCGCCCACATTCCAAATTGCTCAGGAGTCAATCCCATTAAGTGACCTAAGACCGGGAAGGTAAATAAGCAAACGATACCGAACGAAAGAATAGTGGCAATGGAGTAGGCAATGTCTTCACCTTTGGCTTTTACAGCTGGAGCAACTGCCACGATAGCCGATACACCACAAACACCGGCACCGGCTGCCAGACAAGCGGCAGACCCAGGATCCATGTTGTATTTCTTAGCTAACCAGAACACGAAGAAAATTGTTGCAAACATAAATGATGCAATCATGAGGATGGAAGTTGAACCCAACTTAGCTAATTCAGCTAGGCTATAGAGCGACCCAAGCAATATTACGCCCATTTTAATAAAAATTCGAGAAGTCTTTACACCCATCTGGGCCCAAGAGGGAATTCCGATGGTATTACGAATCACCATACCAATGATAATAACAATAATGACATGATTTATTTTCAGTACCGTACCAAAGAATTTAGAGTTGGTTTTTATCCACCCTTCGATACCAGCCCACTCACCACCGATAGATTTTGTACCCATTGCTAGCATAGCAATTAAGACCATAAATAGAATTCCAGGTAATGCTTTAATCCATGTACTAGTTTTATCGTTCACGTAAATACCTCCATTTTTTCTTTATTGATTAAGTATTACCCATACTTAATTTCTTCTTGCAAACCGACGAGCTTACAAGAAATTTATTAGGTATCATCGATACCCGCTTGCAAAAGCAAGAACCCCCTAAAGTAATTGATAATTGTTCTTTGATGAAATAGCTCATCTCCTTTGTGAATACTTTTATATAGACCATTATTTTGATACAGATAATAGTATAAGCAATAACCATGCCAAGTCCTCGTGACTGTTGAAACTAGCGTAAATAGAACGTTATATAGCCTTAAGAAGAGGTTTGAATGAATTAACAACCATGACATTATGTCGCTTTTGACATAATGTCATGTCAAAATGTCACGTATTTGACAATGTCTTTGTCGCACACATGACGCAATATAACTTCCAACTTCAAAATGAAAAGTAAATGCCCAATAATTGTTATTTCCCCATAGTTGGGAACAGCCACCAGATGGTGTGGTCGGTATTTTAATGGATACATCACCTTCCTTTGACAATAAGTAAAGACCCTTTTACAAACCCCCATAAAAAATCAATATGACTTTTATAGTTAATCGCTCATCTCATCTCCTCAAAATCTCTCGTGTCTGACAAGATTAAGGCATGAAACAAGACAAGACACGGGGGAGGTCGAACCGTTCCCGTGTCTTAACGATTATGTCATAATTCAATCTGCTTAAAGGAAAATCTCCCTGGCGAAAAGAACTTTCAACACTGCGACTTCTTGTTGTATAATGATTAAACGCATTGTAGTGTGTTTATCTTCGTATGGGATAGCCTGAATCTACATAATAATCTGGAATACCCTGAATTATGTTGCAAAGGAGACGTGTCGATGGACCCTAATAATGAAACCTGTATTCAGAGAATTTGCTTTATCTTTCATTATTACGAAAAGAATGAGTGGTTGCCTGGCGAAAAACCTCCCTTGGTTGACATAATTAAGGTAAAGGATGTTAAGCCAGAAAAACTAAAATATTTCGCCAAGTTTATGCATACTCGATTAAATCGTATTGCCGAAATGATGGACATTCTTTTAACGGTCCATGATGATTGGGCAATCACAGGCTGGAAGGACCACATTCTAATGGAGACTGAGTCATTCGATTTTAATGACTCCATTAAGGCCATGGCAAAACAGGGTTACCATGATGATGAGTTTGTTTTGAAGGTGGAATATACGCGCAAATGGGGTGTTCTTTGAATCTGTCTTTATACAGGGAACAGAAATTACTTTTTACAAAACGCCGCAGAGAGAATTCTTAGTGGATATGATCATAGACAATGTTACAAGTAACTAAACAGGAATAAACACCTTGCGTCTAGAAGCACCCGTGAACTCGTTCAACTAAAGTTGAACATCGAGGCTTCGGTGGGGGAGTCTACCCCCACCGAAGCGGAGTACGTGAGACTCCCACTTTTTTGTAGAAGTGGGAGTCTCACGATTGGATGAAAGATATTGGATGAAAGATATGGTAGAACATGAAGTTATTGAGGTGGAACAACATGATAAAATTAGAAACTGAAAGATTATATTTATTACCTTTACAAGCACACAATCTCGCTTTATCCGTAGAGAACTGCGGAGAAATGGAAAATGGTTTGGGGTTAAGCGTTACAAATACAATTCTTGACGATGAAATGCAGTATGCAATGAAAGTACGATTAAGAAAGGTACTTGAGGATAGTGAAAACTATTTGTGGTTAACAAATTGGGCGGTAGTTCTTAAAGAAGAAAATCGGATCATTGGATTTATAATGATTAAAGGCTATCCTAATGAAAATGGAGAAGTAATTGTTGGGTATGGTATTGAAGAGAAGTATAGAAAGAGGAGATATGCTACAGAAGCCTTAAAAGGATTAACCAAATGGATTTTGAAAATCCGAAAGCAGTGTATGTAATCGGAGATACAGAGATGGCAAATATACCATCACATAAAGTATTAGAATACGCTGGTGCTATCAAATATAAAGAAACGGATGAATTAATATGGTGGAAAATTAGTCGATAGCTTTGCATTATCCATAAAGCATAACTCGGTTCTATCTGAATGGTTCAGAGCAATTCCTGAGTGTAGGGAATCTAAATTAGAGGCATCTATACCCAACTATGAGTTTGATGCACCGTGGTGGGTTATGCAAGCTTCCAGTTACAAAATTTTAAAAAATTAAAATATTAGTGATGAGAGGAGCATGAGTTAGTTTGATTCGAACTTTTGGAATTAAGAATAACTCGGAGGCTCTTTTTAACTTCAATCTAAATAGTTTAAGTGACCATGACCTTCAATGGTATTGGATTGATTTTGATAACCCTAGCGAACCTGAAATAGAATTGTTACGCAAGTACTTTGACTTTCACCCGTTGTCTATTGAGGATTGCATTTTTTCATTGAACAAACCCAAATTAGACTATTATGAAGGGTACAGCTTTTTTATCCTTAATGCGTTAAGAAGCGATACTCTAGACCCAACGGAGATATCCTTATTTGTTGGACAAAATTATATTATATCGTTCCATACGGAAAGTTTGGGTGAAATAGATGAAGCTTGGGAACGAGTTACTGAAGAACGATGCAATTGGGACAAAGGGCCCACATTTGTGGTGTATAAAATCCTTGATAAAATAGTTGACCGGTTTTTCCCGGCTGTTTACAAGATTGAAGATAAATTAGATGGTTTAGACTCAAATCTAGATAATAAGTCTATTCATAATTTGTTAGACCAAGTATTTCGAATAAGAGGGGACTTACTGAAACTACGAAGAATAGTTTCTTCGATGAGGGACTTGTTGTATAGAACATTAAATTCTGATCGACTCCCAGGATTTAAAGAGCATCAAATATATTTTTCAGACATACATGACCATTTATTAAAAATCACAGATATGATCGAGTCAAGCAGAGAAATAACTTCTGACCTAAGGGATAGCTATTTATCGATAAATTCAAACCGTATGAACACGAATATGATGGTTTTGACGGTGATAACTTCAATATTCATTCCGTTAACCTTTGTAGCCGGGATTTATGGTATGAACTTTGAATATATGCCAGAATTAAAATGGGAACATGGTTATTTCATGGCTTTAGGAATAATGGCCTGTATCGGTATTTCAATGTTTTTGTGGTTTAAACGTAAGGGATGGTTTGATGCTTAATCAACTAATAATATTAAATAGGGCGAACAAATAAACAAATTACGGACTTTTATGTCAAAAACTCGATGAAGTAGAAAATACTAAGAGCGGACGTGTCTGGGTTAATATTATTGGGTCCCATAATAGATATTATGTAAAGTAGAGTATTTAATACCGTAGGGGAGTAGTGCTAAAATAGCCCAATCAAATGATTTTTAACCAGATCAATTGATTGGGCTATATTATTTGTGACAACTTCGAATTCATTTTTTCATTTCTTGTAGACTGTATCATACTACCAAGTTTTTTTCACTGCTGTCAGTCATCATCCAAACTGTTTTTCGGTAGGACTCGTTTGCTACTTCACTGATAAAAACGGGTTGAAGATTTCCGCTTAAAAAAACACCCTTCAGAATCCTCTGTAATGCTTTGGGGAGTCTGGCCCAGTATAAACCATCTAAAACACAGAATCCATGGTGATAGACCTTAGTATGTACCTAAGGTTACATTTCTCTAATTTAAGTATCGAGACACTACGAAAGCACTTTGAATTGGGTGGCTGATCCGATTAGACCCATTGAATTAAACTTGTTCAAGTGAGAATTAGCCATGTATTTATGAGCCACTTCTAACGAAATTCAACTATGCGCTAAAACACTCTTTAGAGCATAGTTGAATAATCTTACAGTTTTCTATATAATAGCCTTGTCATCTTTACTTTGCTAAAACTTTATGGATAATACTTACAGACGGAGGTTTCATGAAAGATAATAACGGATTTACTGTTGCTACCCTTCCCTATTTCGCCCAAGACTTTATTAATCACCTCGCTGTCATTAATAAATCAAGAACGACTCAATATGCGTATACGAATGAACTTCGTTTGTTTTTCCAGTTCCTTTGTAATTCCATACCTACCTTCCCCTCTTCACCCGTAGACCTAAATTTATCGCTTATGGCTAATCTCGGGCATCGCGACGTAGAGTCCTATTTAAGCTGGGCCAGGATTGAACGTAATAATGGAGTTCGTGCACTGGCTCGAAAACAAGCCGTGATAAAGTCTCTTTACCGATATTTACTACGTGAGGATATGATCTCGAAGGATGTAACCATCAAGCTCGACCCTATTAATGTCAATCAAAAGCTTCCTAAAGCTCTTGAACCGAATCAAATTGCTGAGTTGACTGATGTTTTACAAAATGGAACAGGATTGTCTAAGGATCAGCTCAAATATCATGCTTATACAGAAAAACGGAATTACGCCATATTCCTTACCTTTATTGGTACCGGATTGCGTTTATCAGAACTTTGCAATCTGAATCTCAGCTCAACCAATCTTAATAAAGGCTGCTTTGAAGTTCTGCGTAAAGGAAATAACGAAACCGTTGTCTATTTCAATACTGAAATTATGGAAGCTTTGATCGATTATCTTCAAAATGAACGACATCGCTATGCTCAAGGTAAAGCTGATGCCCTATTTCTCTCTATGCAAGGAAAACGCATTAGCACACGCGCAGTACAAAATCTCATCACTAAATATATGGCGATTCTTAAAACATTGGGCCACAAAACTGACGGTTTTAGCGCACATAAAATGCGTTCAACGTTTGCCACATTGCTACTTCGAGAAACGGATAATCTTGCCATTGTACAAGATGCTTTAGGACATGCCGACCCTAGAACAACCAGAATTTATGCTAAGGTTCTTGATGAAGAACTTAAACGTTCTGCTTCATTAATAAAGTTTAAGTAGGAGATTTAATTGAATATAATTCATAAATTGCTTTCACAATTATTCCTTCTTATTAGGAAAATCACCTCATCCCCTTTAGGAGATGAGGCTGATGAACGGTTTAATTAAAGTTTAATTTTCCTTGCCGTCATAATAAATAACGAAAAATTACATTTCTGATCTCCTATTGTTTTCATATCAAAGAAAAACGTCTTGGATTCTATATCCCTAAAGCCACAACTACTTAAAATAATGGTTAAATCATTTTGATTAAAACCATTATGCCCCTCGAATTCTGGGTATTCTTTATGAAAGCTCCCATCTTCTTCATCCAAATCCACAATACACAGAGATCCGTCTTTATTGAGCAATTGGTGGAATTTTTCTATGATCCCATTAGTATCAAGAATATGATGCAATACCATAGAATTATATATAACATCGAATTTCGTAGTTAGGGAATTTTCATGAACTATGTCTAAATGATAAGGACTCATGTTAGTTATGCCGTATTTAGCAATTTTAGAATTAAGTATATCCATCATTCCTATTGATGAATCAATCAGAGCAATACTGGTGAATTTATCATGTAGGTTAAAACTTACAAGCCCTGTTCCACAGCCAAACTCCATAGCAGAATTAGTTTCATGGTTACCAAGTGATCTGCATATTTCATTCGCAATTAATTTAGCCCTTTCAATTCTTTCATCAGTATCCCAAGTTTTAGCATAATCGTCAAAATTCATCGTTGAATGTTCTCTTAATAGTTGTTCGCTGCTTTTTTCCATATAAAAATGCCCTCCCTCAATAGATTTATTCTATCATGGGAAGTCTCCCTATTCCAAGGTGTACTTCCCGGTCGATAACGAGGCTATGATATAAGTGGCCTTCTAAAGGCTAAAATAATTTAGATTCTACAGGAACAGGAACCAAACACTCTGGTCCATTATTTTTCGGGGAATTTACGAACGTTGAAACCTCATAAGCCATCATTTGGTCTGCTGGATAAGGCACCAACAAGCTCTTAAGAATACCGCTTTCCACAATACTCTGATCCAACCACACATTCTCAACTTCCCTAGGAAGAATGACTGGCATTCGATTATGTATTGGCACCATAAGATCATTAGGGGTGGTCGTAATAATACTACATGAATTTATAATGTCCCCGGTGGGTGACTTCCACGTATCCCAAAGGCCAGCAAATCCAAATAGTCCCTGACTCTTTAGTGTTATCCGGTAGGGTCTCTTGGTCGATCCTTCTTTCTTCCACTCATAAAACCCATCCGCTACTACAAGGCAACGTTTTCGTTGAAGACTATGTTTAAAGCTAGGTTTTTCGTCGACAGTTTCTGCCCTAGCGTTGATCATTTTATTGCCGATCGTAGGATCTTTTGCCCAAAACGGAATTAAGCCCCACCTAAACATAGCCATTTGGTGATTGGGTAGTATGACAGGAACATCTTGAGTCGGTGCAACGTTATAGTTGGGTTTTAATTCAATTGGGTCAGTTTTAAATCGTTCTCGTATATCTTCAATATCAATAAAAGTGAAGCGACCGCACATAAAAAGCACTCCTAAAGTTAGAAATCCCTGATCTTTGTTGATTTACTATCAGGTCATTGTTTTTGATAAGGATAGTTTCAGGCTGCCGATTACCCTTAACGATCACCTAATGAGTCCCAATCGAGTAATTGACACAACCGCAACAGTAACACTTTACCAAGCACTGGGACACACTTCCCCCCATCTGGACATTATCAGGGCGAGTGTATTTGGGATGTTGAACTTTAGTCTGGATAAGAAATCTACTTATCCCCTTCTTCAGGAACAATACAGATGAAAGAAAATATTCCAGTTCCTGTATTCTTGAACTGATGCAGTACGTTGCGAGCAAATCCAGAATAGTGTTTGCAGACCCCTGAGCCAGAGAAGATAGTTCCTTCATCTTCTTGCTTTACACAGTACTTGCATAACCCCAGGCAACGACACCTAAAAACAGATATGCTAATGAAGTAACTTTGCATATCTGTCATGATGTATTTAGGCAAGCTGTCTTTGCCAGTAATATCAACCAACTTGTCGTCAGTGTATGTTACGCTAACTGACGCTGGGTATTGCTTGTACGCCAACCAAATCTCTACAGTAGTGGCTATTTTTTCTTGAACCTTGGATAGCCCAATTCTTGGTGCCATAATACTACCCAACTTTCTTAAGATCAGTTGTCTGTATAATAATTCTTGATCAGTTGCTAAATTCCTCCAATTTATTAAGAAAGATATTTGGCATGCAAAAAGACGCTGATTAATCAGCGTCTGAAGGTCTAATTTGATCCCGAACAGTCAAATAACGATAGACTTCAAGCTTTTTATTCTAAGCAAAAAACCAAAAGGCACAGGCAGAACAACTTGACCAGCGCTATATGTTGGGTTAACTCTTCCGTCGATCAGTTTATTCAAACCACGCTCAATTTGGTAGACATTTTTCATATATCTTACTAATTTATCAAAGTAGTTTTGTCTCATTTCATCTTCTCTTCCCTTCCGATTTTAGCAGATTGAGAGGCGGGACAAAAGCTTTAATAAACTCCGAATTTGATACACTTTTGAAATCGGTAAAAATACCTGTGGAATCAATAGTTTGGCTATGGTAGAAGCTAAAGTGCTGGGTCTGAGGGGGTTGTGGGGGAGTAATCGCCCACTTCTACCCGGCTAATGGATTAAAGAAGTTACAGAACTCAAGTGACTTCAAAAGCACCTAGATTCTCAGATTAGCGGAAGAACCTCAACTTGAGCGTATCGATGGCTCTCGCAGAGTATATTATTCAGACAACTATGGTTCAAAAGCAAGTAATATTTCTGCCATAATTGTAGGCACTATTATATTGCTATTCGGCGGTGCCGTGATTTCTATTTAAATTTAAGCAAGTAACCTTCTTTTTCATTAGACTCTAATGGAAAACAGAGGCTATGGGAGGGTAAAAGCCCCCATAGCCTCTGTTTTGGATATATTCTTAGCAATCTGGAGCCCTCCCTCACATAAACGAGAGAGGGCTTTGTCATCGTTATTGTTTTTCCACCTCAAGATATTCTCTTAAGGCTGCTTGGGTGATCTGCGAGAAATTCACTCCTTGCTTTTCAGCCAATTCTTTTAACCATGCAGGTAATGTTATATTTGTCTTTACGGCCCGATTATCCATCTCATTTTTAACTATATCGGGGAAAACTGTAATTGGAACGACCACAGCGCCTTTGGGCGTATCTTCAAAAGGTGGCTGAGAAGGTTCCAGTATATTATCCCCATCTTTCTCCATCCCCCATAAATGAAGCTCCAACGCTTCTTTTGCCATGCTTTGGGCTTGTTGAAAGTTATTGCCCATTGAAATACATCCTGGCAAATCAGGGAAATATACGCCAAATGTTCCTTCGGTAGACGGTTCAAACACTGCAAAATAAGTTACTTTGCGCAAAGTTAATTCCCCCTTTTATATTATTTCTTACGAAAATCGTTCCTCTTCGGCATAACCCCCGTGCTCGTGCCTTATATCTTAAGCCCCAAAGACAATAGG